>Ga0210039_1000724_pt1 | contig 33780 bp, 28 predicted proteins | sample CryGeyCG2114_250_3_FD_185460 | JGI IMG/M metagenome (GOLD analysis project Ga0210039, IMG submission 185460) | Groundwater microbial communities from aquifer - Crystal Geyser CG17_big_fil_post_rev_8/21/14_2.50 (SPAdes) (version 2) | ecosystem: Environmental > Aquatic > Deep subsurface >...
GGCAGGCCTGATCGACACGGCGGGTGATCCGACTGCTCCGGCGACCGAGCTCGTGAGCACAAAACCAGTCAAATCGTCCCGGGAAGCGTTACCTCCGAGCGACTACAACCCCTATGCTGGCGCCGCACTGCGGGATGATCGCTAGCTGGCTCCATACATAGAAGCGCATGTCTGAGGCGGGTTTAAGAGAATTCTGGTGTCGGCGCGTGGGAAGCAGGCCATGTAGCAATCAGGCCCAACATGTCTGGAGCCATGCCGAGATCCGCAAGTCCGATTTTCGGCCGGTTGGTTGGGGGCTTGAAGCCTTTTCCTGCAATCCGGACAGACTAAGAAGTTCGCTCACCAGATAAGCGAAGCCGCGCGTCCTCCGTACTCAACGCGCAAGTCCATTATTCGTGACAGCGCAGACATTATTTGTCGTTTCGTGCTGCTGCTTCAGAGCCCCGCGCTCCGACTTTTCAAATACCTAGAAAGCTGTATCATCTCAATTGTGCGACTCGCACATTAGGGGGACGACATCATGAACAAGTTCGCTACTGCGACAATGGCACTTGCTCTGGCACTTCCACTCAGCGCTTGCGGTGATCCGACCATTCTCGGGTCCACGATCGCTCGATCCAAGGTCTGTCCGGCCGCTGGGAAATACTGCACGCAAACGTATGGCAACCGGCCGACCGTCGGCATCACCAAGGAAGCGCGCTATCTTAACACGCTGGCAGACGGCAGCCCCAATTACTGGCGCTTCCTTGGTCGCCGTTATACAACTGATGCCAGCCCAGTGGTGCAATTCTGCGGCGGCAGCTCTGCAATCAATCCGTTCGAACGCTACGCGACAAATCGGGGCGTTACCGTCGTCAACCCAGGCGTCGCCCAGAACACCTTCGATTTTACGCGCAAGGTCACAACCAAGACATCGTTCGCGGCTGAGGTCGATGTGGACAAGGTTCTCAATGCGTCTGGCATTCCCACCGGCTCTCCGCGTGTCGCAGCCGAAGCCGCGCTCAAGGCAGCGCTCAACCGGCTCGATAAGCGCAATCTGGCGATGCGGGGCACCTATCGGTTTGTGGAACTCGATCCCAGTACCGTTGCGCTCCTGCTCGACGATCCGGGCGAAACCGAATTTGCCGCCTGCCGCAGCGAGCTGCAAGATCCGGACAATGCCGTCATCACCTCCCTGACTATGGTCGAGATCGATACTCTGACCGCCAGCGGCGAGTTGCAGAGCGATGCCAGTGCCTCGCTCGACGCGACACTCAAAGATATTCTCACATCCGCGCAGCTCGCCTCGCTCAAGGCCAACTTCTCGCAGGAGGTAAACGAGGTATACAAAGTCGTGTTCGGCAAGACCTATCAAGTCCTGTCGATCGGTGGCTGGGGCTTCAAGAACGCCTGATGCCGTCGTTGGTGTGGGGTCGGTAGGGGCCCGCACACTGGCCTTTTCGACCAATATTCCGCTAGCGCCAAAGAGGCGGAACGCACCTAATCCCTCGAAGGCGCTTACCGTGATCGAACGGTCGTTGCAGTTTGTCAGGACTTAGTCCGTTTGCAGGCTGTCTGCTTTTCGGTCGATAGGGCAATAAAGCGGGCGTTCGTCCGACGCGCATTGAACGACGAAGACTGTGAATTTACGAAGGCTCAGGGAGCTAGACCTGTCAAGTTTACCATTCTACCAATGTTCTAATGACATCGGACAGCAACACTGCAGACTATGCGGCAATCAAAAAGGTCGATGTCGTCAGAGCTTCTCGTGACGGACACAGTTACCACGAAGCCTGGGCAGCCAGGTCGGCATTGCAATTATTACCGCCCAAAACCAATCTTTCTGCAATTGCCGTTGAAGGCTTTAGACGCGACGACGAGGACGGTCTCAGCTCATCAGCAATGGAGATTGCCGATCTGGTAAGATACCATGGGGGACGAACAGCAAGGCAAGCCGCCCTGATTGAAGTCATTCAGTTCAAGTACTCTATAAGCGATGCAGAAAAGCCAATTCGCGCCGCAGGTCTCGCTAAGACACTCAGAAAATTTTCGAAAACCGATCGAGATTTGAGAGACGAGTTCGGTGACGAGAAGGCTGAGAAATCGGTTAGGTATGTCTTTTCAACCAACCGCCCAATTCACGCCAACCTGAGCGAAGCGTTGACCGGGCTTACCTCCAACATCAAGTTGGAAGGCGATGCAAAGAAGCAAGCCGACCAACTCAAGGCTGCGGTGATCGACGGAATCCCTTTGTTGTCGATTCTACGGCGCCTGGATCTGCAAGGTAGTCAAGGATCACTTCGGCATGCCGAGCAAGCTGTCCGCCGCCTGCTGTATTCATGGGGAGAAGCAAGCGACCTCGAAGCTAATATTAGACTCCTCAAGCTCCAGAGGTTGATGCGGGAAAAAGCCGGATTTGCGGGTCAGGGCAACAACCACGTCGAGAGAGTCGATGTGTTAGCAGAACTTGGTATTGATCACGAGGATGCCCTTTATCCAACCCCGGATGCATTTCCGCCTGTTGCGAACCCTATTTCTCGGCCCATCGCGAAAGTAATTTTGGAAACGGCAGTCACTTCGAAGCTGCCCATCCTAATCCATGGCGCGGGCGGAACGGGGAAGACGGTCCTCATGCAAGCAGTAGCCGACCACCTTCCATCTCATCAGCATGCAGTGGTCTTCGATGGATTCGGCGCGGGAAAGTGGCGTGATCCAGAGGATGGCAGGCACCTGCCAAATCGAACTCTGGTACACTTGGCCAATCTACTCGCTGGAGAGGGGCTTTGTGATCTATTACTGCCGACGAGTGACGTTGTAGGGCTTGTTGCGGCGTTTCGCCGGAGGCTCGTTCAAGCTGTTGGAACACTGCGTAAGTCCGATGGAAAAGGCGGCGTTGTCTTAATTCTAGATGCGATCGACCATGCTGGCATGGAGGCACGCGACACAGGCAGCTCGTCTTTCGCGCACCTCATTCTCAAATCGTTTTCTATTGAGCCAGTCGAGGGAGTGACAATCATCAGTTCATGCCGCACGGAGCGGCGTGAACTCGCGATTGGTAGCGCCACGGTCCACGAAATTGAAGTTCCCGCTTTTTCTGATGACGAGGTTCGGGACCTAGTACTAGCGCGCGATCCCACCGCAACGCCGGCAGAGATTGCAGCCCTCAACTCGCGATCTGGAAGAAACCCCCGTTGCCTAGATGGACTCCTTGTCGCAGGCCGTCCTTACGATGGAGAACGACCGGGTGGCAGCGACGCGACTGATTCAGAAGTTCTAGATGCGTTGCTTTTCTCGAGAATTGAGAGCGCGAAAAATGTAGCTCGCTCCAAGGGGGTAGGCGAAGATGAGCTGAATGTCATTCTCTCGGGCCTATCGCTGCTGCCACCCCCCGTGCCTTTGGACGAACTGGCGGCAGCGCACGGCATGGATTTAGCAGCTGTAGAGAGCTTCGCTTCTGACCTCGCTCCATTGTTGGAACGGACTCCAAGCGGGTTGATGTTCAGAGATGAGCCGACTGAAACCTTGATACGTTCTTTGGCCAAAACTGAACGTGCAGCGAATGAATTGGTGATAGAGCGACTAACCGGACGCCAGGCTGTCTCCGATTATGCATGTAGGGCGCTGCCTTCCGTCCTTGTCGCGACAAAACGCGTCGATGAACTTTTCTCGTTGGCCTTCGATAAACGGGTTCCGCCGTCAGCGAGCAAAGTTAGTCAAAGAGACATTCGGATGGCGCGGCTCAATGCAGCCATCCAGGCAACATCTGCCGCCGAACGATACGACGAACTTATCAAACTGCTTTTGGAAGCTTCGATCGTCGGAGCGGGGCATGAGCGATCGGATCGGTTCCTTTACGAATACCCGGATCTTGTAGCGGTCTCTGATGATCATGAAGCTCTACGGCGCCTTCTTGCGACCAAGTTCGGGTGGCCCGGCGGTCGACATTCCGCTCTCTCGCTAGCTTACGCGATCCGCGGAGAATGGGGAGAAGCCCAGCGCAATTCCAGCCGAGCAATAGATTGGTTGAATTGGGCCCACAGGCAAAAAAGCGGGAGCTTAGTTGGAAACGATAGCCGGAGCGATCGTCTCGATGAGATTGGCTTCACATTCACTGAAATGCTGAGCGGCAATGAAGATCGTGTAGCTATCTGGTTTGGCAAGAGAAACGATAATCAGGCATTCGACAGGTTTTCAAGTCTGTTGGATCTACTTGAACGTCAGGATCATTCTAGCTGCGAGAAATCTGAAAAAAGAGCTCAGATCTTGGATCGCTTGATGCGTTGCAAGCTAGAATCCCGAAGTCTCGTACTCGCAGCGCTAAGATTTTCGCCAAATGATCCAGAGTTGACTCGTAGCCTTCTAGGCGCGTTGGCTGGACACTCACGTGCCGATCAGGCTGCTCATGTTCCAATTTCCGCAACGCTTTCTGCCACAGCCCAAGCGCTAAAGCTGGGTATGAAGAAAGAAGCGAAGCAGATTATATTCGAAGCGAGGCGACCCTCAGTCCACGACTTCTCAAGCTATTGGCCGACAGATGCGCGTGCAGAACGCATGGTTGTTCAAGCCGGCATCTCAGCCTTGATCCGTTCGCACCCCCCGACTTTCCTCGACCTCGCGCCGAGCGAACTGGTCGAGGCCGTTCCGAAATACGTTAGGCGGAAAGGGTCCGCCGCTTTTGAAGCCGAACTCCCGAAACGGCTGTCAGCGATGGCTCATAGGTATCGCAAGAACGCACGAAGAGGATCAACATCAGGCGTAGCGCCAAGGACACTGAGCCCGGATTCCCTGCTAACCTATGAGAATGCCATTAAGCACCGGATACGGCCGCTTCTCCCATATGCCCGATTGGTTGGAGAGATGATCTCACCGCCCTCTGGAATGACTTCATGCGGTGTCCTGGATGCGGCGATTTCCCAGCTCAGATCCGACATTGCAGGAGCGTCGTCATATCCGTATCGAGATCAAAAGGAGTATATGGCTAGGGTCGGCGTAGCCTCGCTGTTTCAAGTCGGCGATGCGATTGGTGCTTTCAATTCACAGAACGCCGGTCACTTGGTTTCTCTCATCAAAGAGGGTCACGGGCTTTTTACGCCTGCGTTGACCAACATCGTGACGCGCTTCTCGCGAACACCTGATTTGCACGACGCCGCTTTGGACCTAGCTGCATTTGTCGAGTCTCTGATCGTGACAGATACCGACATTAACTCGCGGATATCGGCATATGGAGACCTCGCGCGTGCAGTGTGGCGTGTCGGTAGTGCAGAAGCCGCTGCGTACTTTCGTCGAGCGTTGGACTTGGCCGAGGCTGTTGGTTCGGACGATTTTGACAGAACTAACTATCTGCTTGCTCTGACCGCCGAGCACAGCGGTTCGGTATTGGATCATGAGGCGGCCCACAACCTCGCTCGAATCCTAGAACTTAATCAGCATGAACCGCACAAGTTTCCATGGGCGGAGTTTGCGCGATCGCTAGCACCGATCTCTGGGATATCTGCACTTGCGCTCATTTCGAGGCTAGATGACCGCGATCACATTGCGCTTGGTGCGACTTTGCCGCCAATGCTCGGAGAGCTCGTTGAGAGAGGCCAACTCTCAGCGGACCTCGCTACTTGTTTACTCGGCTTAGATGAGCCTGGGGAAGCATGGAATTGGCGCCTGGACCACTTGGCAGAGATTCTATGCAATAATTTGGCTCCCGAAGACGTCGAACGGCTGTTTGAAATACTTCTTACAGAAATCGACCGGAGTGATCGACTGGCGCCCTGGTCATCGACTATCGGTGGGTTGAAAACACTTGCGGAAAAGCATCTCGATCATTCGTCGCCTGCTTTCTTGAGAATTCGCGCTCTCGCGGCCCGCAACCCACCAGAGGAACCGTACCGACAGGATGAAAAGCACCGCGCGCACTTTCGTTTTGCTGGCATCGATTTTGGAGATTCTGACGCAATCGATGCAGCGATCGAGAATGACACTGAAGACGATCACGGCAGAAAATGGCCGTTGCGGACGTTGGCCCACCTTGCCGAGAACGTGCGGACTCCGAAAGAGCGGTTGGACTTTGTCCGCGCCCTAACGAAAGTGCAGGCCGCAAGTCTGTCAGACAAGGTCAAAGCGATTGAGGATCATCTGGAAAATTGGGCGGCTCGTTCCAACGCCCTGCGATATGACACTCCCCGGCTTGCCATCCAACTAGCTTCGAAACATGCGCCTGAGCTAGTCAGCACTTCATGGGAAAATTCTGGCATATGGCGCACGCTTACCCGCGCGTTTCGTGGGGACCCCAAACAAGTTGTCAGCGCCGCCATCTCGGCGTTGGGGCGAGAGACTCTTGAACTTTCGGGCAACTCTTGGCTTAGTCTCGCGTCTCGCCTTGCGCCGGTTGTTAGCAGAGAAGCTCTCGGTGAGGGTTTAAATCACTATCTGCTGACTACAGGGAATGGCTTGCCAGATGAGGTTGGTGACGGCCCATGGAACGACGCGTTCCTTGTTCTCGGTGAGGATGAGGATGTGGTGGCCATGCTGATTTGGTCACGACTAGGGAGCATGAATGCGGGATCTAGGTGGCGAGCTGCCCATGCGGTTCGAAGACTCATCGACATCGGACGGATAGATGTGGTCGATAAAATTGTTGGCGAGTTCGACGGATCACCACCGAGCGCATTTCTACATATTGGATATCCGTTCTACAAGATGCATGCGCAACTGTGGCTTTTGATTGCGCTGGCACGTGTGTCACGAGATCAACCACAAATCGGTGTTCGCTGGCGGCGCCTATTAAGTGACATCTTGGACTCTCCTCATATTGTGATGAGGCATTTCGCTGCACAAGCGTTGGCGAGAATTGCGTCGGTATTGCCCGAAGAGGAAGCGTCGGAACTTCGTTCGCGATTGACGACTGTCAACCAATCCCCTTTCCCAATTCAAAATGATCGTCGCCATACCCAAAATAAGACAAGTGAGAAGACAAGCTATGAAGACCGCTTCAGTCAGGAGTACGATTTCAAGAAATATGTGAGTTCCGATCTCACTACGATCTTTGGGATTCCAGAATCTCAAGTCGATAGAGAGCTCGCTGAGATCGTCCACGCTTGGGATGCCAACGTGTCCAGCATGTACGAATGTCCGCGATCACGATCAGATGACTATAGCCGCGAGAGTGGAAGTGCGACTGTTCCAGCTAGGGATCGTTACGGCGCTTACTTGGGATGGCATGGGGTGATGCATCTGGCGGGCAAGCTCTTAGCTTCACAGCCGATCGTGAAGGGATGGCAAAGCCAACCGTGGGAAAGCTTCATTAGTGATCTAGAGCTCACCCGCCCGGATGGCCTCTGGCTTTCCGACATTACGGATAGATTCCCGCTGGATTTGCCCACGAATATCGACATGCCGGAGAAAGAGGACAAAGGTGACTGGTCAATCACCCGAAGTGATCGACTGGAACTGGCTGAGGCTTTGAACTGGCCACTTGATGGACATGTGACCGAGGAGATGATCGTCTCCGGCTACTTGGCTGTCAGAGAGCATCTAAATGTAAGCGTACGCTCAGTTTTAGTGCCGCCTGATCGGGCGGACTGCGTCGCGCTAGCTGTCCTCACAGAATCGAAGTTCTTCCAATGGTTACCTTGTGAAGCGCACGACGAGGATTGGGAGTACGGACAAGGATCAAGAGTCCATGTTTGGCTAGAGATGGTAGAAAGCCACTCGATAGGAATTGATCGAAACGATCCCTATGCGGCATCCAGCGCGACAAGCCGTCCCTTACCCTCGGCATGGCTACAGAGAAAGGCGTCATTGGAGGCTGGAGATAGTTTTGGAGGGAGTTGGACCTCCAAGTCCAAACCCGCGTTTCGTACGGAAGCATGGGGGTCTGAAACTCGGCGATACCGCGAATCGGTCGACATTCACGGCGACAGAATTTTCGTTGACGACAATTTCCTACGAGAATTCTTGGAGGAGACTGGCTTGGCACTCGTCGCCTTTGCAAAGGCTCAGAAATACATCTCGAAGCAAGAAACTGGCTCAGCCGATGGAGATGGGAGCTTTCGCAATCGTACCGTCGTTTTGATCATTGAGCCCGGAGGGAAGGTTAGACCAATTGCCAGAATGCCCAAAGAGGCCAGGAATGCTGTGCAGTCGGTTTCACTAGATGGTCGCGCAGATTTTCGCGATCGATTTGCTGTTCTTAGCAATCTACGAAGTTGATATGGCGGTCATACAAGCATCAATCGATAATGTCTGCTTTTAGGAACAATCGCTTCGAACGCATATGTCTTGGATCAGGGCGCGTTGCTGACAGACCGATTTGGGGCCGTTTGCGGACTGTCGGCTCACTAGGTCCAAACGTCGCGAAGCGGACCTTCCACATCCGACCAATGAAGCTGCCGCAACTAACGCGCTCGACATATTTTCCCTCTCGGCATTAATTCCCAACCTGTGGCACGGCTTGGGCATTAATCCCGGCCAACCCACCGACTGAACCAAGGCAAAGCCGCGGGCTTCCCGCTGACGCTATCCAGATGGCTCTATGTATCAGCGCTGCCTTGATCAGAGGGGTCTGGGTCCGCTGAGGAATCTCCGATCGCAACCAAGCCGGGGAAGAGGATGGCGAGATCTCGCCCACCACCGTCGGCGATATGCAGCTCGATCATGGGATCGCCTCGCACGATCGCCGCAGCCGCGCGATGGTTGCCGTCGAAGAACCAGACCCGATCGGGAGAAACGCACAGCATGATCTTGTGGATGTCATCAGGGTCCCACGGCGCGCTTAACAGCCACGCCAACCTCATGACGTGAAACGTTCGATGCAATTCGCGTGGGAGCCCCTCCGCCTGCAATTCGGCCCACGGCCGATCGCAGATCTCGCCGCGTTGCGCCGCATCCACCACCTCTTGAGGATCGATCGGATCGACTTGCCACGTGTCGCCGTCCAACGGGTTGATGACGGCTTTCAACGCGTCGATCGGTATCCGATATTTCATCAGCAGCTCATTACCGGCCTTAGGTTGATCTGAACTCGCTGTGGACCTGATGTTCCAGTGCCGGCAAGAGGAAGGCTATGGCTATCGACCTTTTCGCGCGCATCCGTCCCGACAGCGAACTCCACCCTCAATATCTCGAGACGCGCGATGATCCGATGATGGCGCCCGCACGCGGCGCGCTCCGGGATATTGTCGCCACGATGACCGATCCCGATGGCAACTTCGTCGAACAGTTTCAAACGCATGGCTTTGATGCCCGTACGTTTGAGATCTATCTCCACGCGTTGTTCACCGAAGCCGAGCACACGATCGATCGTACCCATGACCGCCCTGATTTCCTGATCAGCCGCGACGGCGTGACCGCTGCTGTTGAAGCGGTAACGGCTAACCCGCCGCCGGGCCCGACTTATCAACCGTATGATCCGATGCCGAGAGCGTCGTTTCAGACCATGGAGGAGGCGGTGCTCTTCCTCAAAAATGAGACGGCGATCCGGTTTGGCAGCCCGCTCTATTCAAAGCTCAAGAAGCGCTATTGGGAGCTACCGCATGTCGCGGGCAAGCCGCTGATCCTCGCGATCGAGACGTTTCATGGCGGCTCGCTCACATGGTCGGCATCCTCCCTTTCGCAATATCTAATGGGGATCGATCACCACTCCCGCTTCGACAACGAAGGCAACCTCATTGTCGAAGGTACGGCCATCCACGAACATTCAGGGTCGAAGACCATTCCGTCGAACTTCTTTGCCCAGCCCGATGCTGAACATATCTCCGCGGTGCTGTTCAGCAATGCCGGTACAATCCCGAAATTCGCGCGTATCGGCCAACAGGGCAGCCATCGCTCCGATGCGGTTCGCATGGTGCGCTACGGCAATTGCCTCGATCACGATCCCAACGCAGTTCGGCCCGAGGCTTTCGCGTTCGAAATTGGTGACCCAGACGTGCCGCCGGAGCCATGGCGCGACGGCTCGGTATTGATCCACAACCCGCGCGCCCTCCTGCCCCTCCCACCCGAATGGCTCGGCGCAAGTGCCGAAGAGAACCTTGAGGCGACGGGCACGATTGTGCCGACATGGCGCGACCCCTTCCAACCATTCGCCTCAATGACGATGATGTTCCGGGGCGGCGTGTCGGATCACGACATGTGGACGGTTGTCGAGCAACAAATGAAGTTGCTCGCAATGGGCCAGGCCGCTGCGGACGACTATCGGCAATGACGATGACTCTGCGGGCGTAGAGGATCAATGAAGGATGACCGTGCATTGCTCGATTTCGACAATGGCCCATCCTGGTTGCCGCGATTGCACGCATGTCTCGCTGATCAATTGGCCGTGGGTGCCGAGCAATATCTACGCGAAGCCGCTGTTGAAGATAGCTGGGATGTGCGGCAGGCGTTTGCCCGTATCACCGACCTCAACCCGTTTTTTGACGCGACGCGCCTCAAGGCTTGAAAAGCCCACCGCCGGCCAGCGCCCGATGGGTCGCACCCACTTGTCAGCGAACCCAGCTGGCCATCTCAGGCTGAACCTATCGCCACTTATTTGGGACATTTCCTGACAGGGAGTTTCCTTTTCCGCTCTATCCGCATCGAAACCATCTGCACGAACGGCGGCTTTCCAAGCCAAGGCGATTGCGCCGGAGTGGCAAATACGAGGGCGCCTTGCTGACTGACCGCTCTTCCCAGAAGCTGTCAGACAGCTAGTGGGCCGGGAGATGACAGCCAGCTATTCGACTGGCGATTCTAAAAAAACCACTGCCTAATTCACGCGGTCGACTCGCTCGGGCCTTCGAAGCGTATGAGATCACCATCTCTGGCCGAACGCCGTTTTGGCCCCCAACCCTCAATTTTTATCCGACCTTGTTTCTGCCATTGCGCCATTGTTTGAGCTAGCTCGGTGCGCCGGATCAGCCAAAGCTCAAGGACTTGTGGCCATAGCTTCTCCCACAATATGCCTGTTGAGCCTGCCTCCTTAATGATCTCGTAGGCCACGTGTTCGGCAGAATGTCTCTCGCGCTCAATCAGTTGGCCACTACGTTCAAAAGGATCGGCTTCACCTAGTTTATCAAACAAGCCTGCTTGTCCCGACCTCGCGATCTTGATGCCGGACCGCATTGCAGATTGCCGGGAAAGCGCTTGAGATTGTGCGTCCCGGAAGACGCTAATTCCAGCTGGATGCCTAGAGAGATAGATCAGCTTGTAGAGGCTGCGATCGACTTCGCTTTCATCAACAGTAATCCATGGCGCATAATGGTACTGTCCCATCGCCGCGAGCGCATTTGTCGCTAGGCGCGTGATGAATCTCTCTCGACCGTCGCCCTTTAGTTCACTCAGTTCGGCCTTCCAATTAGTGTCAGCATTCAGCTCGGACAGCCATGCCTCTAGCTTTGGTAGTCGATCAGTGTGGGCAAACCGGTTGGCAAACTCGAACATGAAGTTGATCAATACTTCTGTCTTGTCTGGGGCAACCAAGCACTGAAACTTGCGCATGTCCGGAAGGCCCTTCGGATCAATCACGACAAATCGAAAGCAGTCACGTGGCAGGGAGTTTGCGATCTTAGGTGCGAAATGCTCAGCGGTGCCCGCGTGGACATGAATCTCGTCAATTCCGGAGAACTTGCTTACCGCTGCTTTGAGCTCTTCGTGGGCGTCCTTTTCAACAAGGTGCGCAACCATCTGAACCTTGCGCCCCAAACGCTTTTGAACTTTCTTGGCTTCCGCCATCTGGGAAAGCGCTATTCCAAACGAAGTATCTGAATAATCCTGGCACCTGGATTTCCAAGGACCAGCAAACAGATCGACATAAACAAAGCTTTTGAACTGGCTGACCTTCGGCAGCATGTCGCGAACATACCGCTCAAGAAATGTATGTTTTACATAGGCCGGCTCTCTGCCCTCATACAAATTTTTATCGACCATCGGACACCAGTGAACAGGTTGCTAGAAATACTTATTCACTTTGCTGCCGGTGGTGGGTCAAGAGGTGCCCGCGATCAATCCGCAATCAAATACTCGGGCATCTCATCATAAGTGCGCCCGTTCAGTATGCGACCAGTGCTCTTCTTATTCACTCCGCCCCATTGCTTGAAAAAGAAGGCAGTCCCTGTCTCAAGGCACTGATCGAGAATGTTCTCGACCCACTCAGTGTCCATTGGACGCGAGCGCGGACCGCTTTCCCCACCAACTATTGCCCAATGTATGCCGGTCAAGTCTACGCGTCCCACATCGCCGATCAGAGGTTCGAAGGAGATGAAACGAACGCTCGCGGGGACGTCGCGCAGGTAGTCCATGCGTTCAATGACGCGGTGATCCTCGACGCTCGTACCCAGCCAGACATTTGCAAGTGGGTCCGGCGAGATATCTTGCAATAGCTCGGCCATCCGGTGAGGTCGCTTGGTCAAGATCTGATAGTGGTGCTGGGGCGTCAGGCCCATAACATCCCAAATGCGTCGCACGAAATCGCTGGGCACATCGGGGTGGAACAGGTCTGACATTGAATTGACGAACACTCGGCGAGGCTTCTTCCACGTTAGCGGTATCTCAACCGAATCCTCGTGGCAGCGAACCCTGTCGGTCCAGACAGCGCCGCGCTTTGAGCGTTTCGTGAGCCCTTCGTACTTGTCGTGACCCATTGCTTGCAGACGGGCAGCCATGCGCATCGCGTAGCAGTTTTTGCACCCGGCGCTCTCAATCGAACACCCGACAACCGGATTCCAAGTCAGATCGGTCCACTCAATGGAAGATTGTTGCGCCATAAACTGTCCTCTGTTCCGTTTAGCACACGAAGATTCTCATGTGAATCCATCGATTTCAGAGAGGCAATGACCGCTTTCGGCTGCAGCCAACCGTCATGCGAATGACCGAGATTGGAGCGCAAAGCAGACATTCCTAAAAGCCGGGCATAGACTTCGTCGCAGCGCTTCGCATTCATGAGCTAATGCTGACAAACCAAGACCAGACCCCCGAAGACATGATCGCGAGGCTGATGCTCGCCGCCGGCTTCCTGATGGAACAAACGAGCCCCGAACTCGCGACGCCAAGCGAACCGCTCGCGATGTAATTGAGGTCCGGATCGCGGTAGTGGAACGAGCGGCGGAAGATCTCGGCGAGATTGCCGCGGCTGCACGCACCATTCTTAGGCTGGTCCGGCAATGAATTCGGCATGGTGCTCTTTCCATTCGACTTCGACGGTAAACGAAGCATTGGTGTGAGCATTAGATCGCAGCCGCATCAACCGGCTGCCGCCCCGGCGACACGCTCGGCCGGGGCCCTGGGTGGTGGGAGCGGCATTTTGCCGCCCCGCTACAGGAGAATCTCCCATGACGAAGCAGAATTCGATGAAGTCAGCAGGCCCCACTGCGAAGACGGCCGCTAAGGAAATCGAAGCGAAACCGCGAGAGACCAAGATCGGCAGGGTCATCGCGCTGCTTGAGCGCAAGGACGGCGCAACGCTCGACGAGATGGTCGAGGTCACGGGCTGGCTACCGCACACCACGCGCGCAGCGCTGACCGGGCTGAAGAAGAAGGGGCTCACGATCGAGCGCGACAAGCGGGGCGATAAGGCCTGCTACCGCATCACCAAGAGCGCGTGATCATGGCGAAGCTCGAAGACCAGCTCGCCGAGCTGGACACGATGGCGAAAGGGGACCTCAGGGACCGGTGGGCCAAGCTCACCGGTCGCCCGGTCCCGCAGGTCAGCGCCAAGCTGCTCCGACTTGCGCTCGCCTACGAGATACAGGCCAAGGCGCTTGGCGGCCTATCGCGCAAAACCAGGCAACGGCTCGACCAGGTCACGGCTGCGAAGACCGAGACCAAGGATGTCCGCCCCGGCATGCGGCTCGCCCGCGAGTTCGGTGGCAAGGTGCACGTGGTCACCATTGGCGATTCCGGAGAGATACTCTGGAACGAGCGCGAGTGGCGCTCGCTGAGCGAGGTGGCTCGCGCGATTACCGGAACGCGCTGGTCGGGTCCTGCTTTCTTCGGGCTCCGACAGAAGAGGAAAGCAGCATGAAGAAGGTCCGCTGTGCCATCTACACCCGCAAGTCCTCCGAGGAAGGCCTCGAACAGGACTTCAACTCGCTCCACGCGCAACGTGAGGCCTGCGCAGCGTACATCCTGAGTCAGGCATCTGAGGGCTGGTCGCTGCTGCCTGAGGAATACGATGACGGCGGACTCTCGGGCGGGACGCTCGAGCGCCCTGCCCTCCAGCGCTTGCTTGCCGATATCGAGGCGGGCAAGATCGACATCGTGGTCGTCTACAAGGTCGACCGGTTGACCCGCTCCCTGATCGATTTCGCGAGGCTGGTCGAGACGATGGACCGGACCGAGGTCAGCTTCGTCTCTGTCACCCAGTCGTTCAACACAACCAACTCGATGGGGCGGCTCACGCTCAACATGCTGCTGAGCTTCGCGCAGTTCGAGCGCGAGGTGACCGCCGAGCGGATCCGCGACAAGATAGCTGCTTCCAAGGCCAAGGGCATGTGGATGGGCGGTATCGTTCCGCTCGGCTACGAGGCCGACGGCCGCACGCTCGCGATTGTCGACAAACACGCCGAGATAATCCGCGGATTATTCCGGCGCTATTGTGACATCGGCAACGTCCGACTGCTTAAGGAGCAGCTTGATGACGAGGGAGTGATGGTCCCGGAGCGCTTTACCACAACCGGGCGCAAGATGGGCGGTGTGTCGTTTACCCGCGGGCAGATCTACAAGATCCTCTCCAACCCGATCTACACCGGCGAGATCCATCACAAGGGGCAAACATATGACGGCCAGCATGAGGCTATCATCGAGCCTGCCCTCTGGACGAAGGTACAGGAGCAACTCGTTACCAACCGGCAGGGTGAGCAGCGGTCGCCCACGATCAAGGCGCAAAGCCTGCTCGCCGGAAAGGTGTTCGACGAACACGGCGAGCCGCTGGGCGCCAGCCACGCCTGCAAGGGCAAGGTCCGCTATCGCTACTACGTGGCTCGCGAGCGGGAGTCGGGCAGCACCGCAACAGATCGCATCCGTATCCCCGCCCGGGAACTCGAGGCAGCGGTAGTCGGGCGGTTGGTTGCCGCGCTTGATGACCCGCTATCGTTGCTGGCCTTGCTCGGTGCCGAACTCGATCGATCCACCATCGAGGCGGCCGGCGCCCTAGCAAGTGAACTTACCAACCGATTACGGTCCGGAGATCGGAAACTTGTCCGCAACTTAGTGAACTCTGCAAAGGTAGGTACCGAAGGGATCGTTCTGACGGTCGATGCGAACCAACTGCGTCAGGTTCTCTCGGTACCTTTAGGCGAGCATGACGAGGCTCAGCTTACGTTCGACTGCAAGGTTCACCTGAAGCGGACGGGCATGGCCATGAGGCTGGTGGAGCCCGACGGGCGGAGCGCGCATGACGATGTCGACCGCTCGTTGCTTGAGCTACTCGCCCAAGCGCGCAAGTGGTGGGATCGCCTATCCGACGGGGAAACGACGATCGCCGCGCTCGCCCGCGAGCAAGGCATCAACGACTCGTGGATCAGCCGGGTCGTGAGGCTCGCCTTCCTGTCGCCGGAGATCGTTGACCGCATCCTCGCCGGGGCGCATCCGGCCGCTTTGAACGGCACGGCCCTGACGACAGGTAATCAAGTCTCCGGGTCTTGGACGGAACAGGCGAAGCTCCTTGGCCTGACCTGACCGGCAATAATTCCAGCGAACAGCAGGGGGCAGCGCGATGTACTGCCCTTTCTGGTTCCGGCTCGTCGCCGAGTCCGGTGTGGCGAATTGACCTCCAGAGAAATCCGGCCGTTTCGGCTAAATGAGGGCGAGTTGCGATGTCTCCCACACCCAACAGGCTCGCGGAACCCCGCAGAATTGCGGGCCTCAGGAGGACCGGTCGCAGATCTGCCGAAAAGCGCAGACTAGGTGGCGGAGAAGGTAGTCAGATGCGAACCGCTCTCCACCCGTTTTCCCTGTTAAACAGGGAAAATGCAGGGAAATTGCCCATTTTATCAGATCAAGGTGCTATTTCAGTCAGCGTAATCGCCCGTTCTCCGCCGATTGTCGATCATTTTCCCTGCGAAAAAGAACAGGGAATTTGCAATTCAATAACAGGGAATTGCACTTTCCAATAACAGGGAAACTGGACGCTAAACTCCTCGGTCTCCAGCTGTGACCAGCCAGAAGGTCACTCGTTGACACCGCGTGCGCCCCTTCCTCGCCGTCAGAGCCAATAGCAGGCCTGCGCGAAATGTGGTCATCTTGGTCGAGGCGCCGCTGGATTCGCCTCGGCCGTGTGCAGCGCTGCAGACGAGATCCTCGATCCTTGACCTGGTAGTAGTTCTCAGATGGAATCAGGAAAACATAGTCAAACGAAAGAACATCATCGCGGAGAATTTATTTTCATTCAAGACGCTAGGGTGATTACAGAATGAGCGAACCTTTCACTCTGCCTGACCTTGCCATTACCGGATACAGCGATAAGCATTGACATAGCATGATCAAATAAGAAGCGCCTAAGACGGCTCTAAGAGGGGACTAAGACATAGTATATCCAAATACGGCACCTCTCTTGCCGTCCAAATAATCGCTTTTGTATTATCTGGCACGCGCGAAGCTGCTGGAGATTGCGATGAAAACCCGAACCGCGACGGATCTCTCGGACCGTCTCGTCATGAAGCCGATCACGGCCCTTTCCCCCTATGCGGGCAATGCCCGTACGCACTCGAAAAAACAGATCAAACAGATTGCCCGCAGCATCGAACGCTTCGGCTTCGTCAATCCCGTATTGATCAGCGATGATGATCAGATCGTCGCGGGTCATGGACGCGTGCTGGCGGCAAAGCAGCTTGGCATGACAAACGTGCCCACGCTGGCACTATCACATCTCAACGAGGCGGAGCGCCAAGCCTATGTGCTGGCCGATAACAAGCTGGCCGAGAACGCCGGTTGGGACAAGGAGCTGCTCGCCATCGAATTGCAGCATCTTATCGAACTCGACTTCGAGATGGAGCTCACGGGGTTTGAGATCGCAGAGATCGACCTGATAATTGAAGAGGCCGATAGCTCTGACGACAAAGAGGGCAGCTCACTCGACGATGCCGTTCCCGAACCCAACGGGCTAATCGTCTCTAAGCCTGGCGACATTTGGAACTTGGGCCAGCACCGTCTTATTTGCGGCGATGCGCGCGATGAGCACGTCATTGCAGCACTACTAGACGGCCGGCGCCCACACCTGATGTTCACCGACCCTCCATACAACGTGAAAATTGACGGTAACGTGTGCGGCCTCGGGTCGGTGACCCATAAAGAGTTTGCCTTTGCCAGCGGTGAAATGAGCGTCGACGAATTTACCGCATTCCTGACCAAATCGCTGGGGGCCTCGGCGGCTCATCTCCAGGACGGCGCGATCGCGTTCGTCTGCATGGACTGGCGCCATATGCGCGAGTTACTCGATGCCGGCGAGACTGTGCTCGACGAGCTGAAAAATCTCATTGTCTGGAACAAGTCCAATGGAGGAATGGGTGCGTTCTACCGCTCTAAGCACGAACTCATCTTCGCGTTCAAGAAAGGCACCACGGCGCACACCAATAGTTTCGGTCTTGGCGGCAGCGGACGCTACCGCACCAATGTCTGGGACTACCCAGGCATCAGTAGCCTGGGAACGGAACGCGATGAGGCGCTAGCGATGCATCCTACCGTCAAGCCGGTTGCAATGATCGTGGATGCCATCAAAGACTGCTCGCGGCGCGGCGAAATCGTGATCGACTGTTTCGCTGGATCAGGCTCCACGTTGATTGCCGCCGAGAAGAGCGGTCGCAAAGCGATGCTCGTCGAATATGAACCCACTTATTGCGACACGATCATACGTCGATGGCAAGCCTATACCGGGAACGAAGCCATCCGGGAAAATGATGGACGCACGTTCGACGAAGCGCAGTCGCCCGAAGGGTCCAGCGATAGCGATGTCGATCGCATCGGGGCAATCTCATGAGCGGCTGGGATGACGACGATAGCATCGGTTATGGCAAGCCACCGCGGTATACGCGCTTCCGCAAGGGACAATCGGGCAATCCCAAAGGTCGCCCGCGTAAGCAGAAGCCCGCGGATGCAGACATCTCCTCCGCTGACGTTTCATCATCGAGCGAATACAGTGAAGTGCTGCGGAGCATCTATGCCGAGAAGGTGACAATCAAGACCAAGGGTAAACCAAAACAGATCAGCTTATTTGAAGCGATCGCACGGCGACAAGCCAAGGATGCAGCGGAAGGCAGCGTAACTGCCCAGCGTGAGGTTACTCGGGCGAAGGAAAAACTCGATGCGCTAGATGCAGAGCGCAAGTTCGCAATGGAGAAAGCGAAGCAGCGTCAAATGCTTGAAGCCCAAGAGGATCAGCGCAAGGTCTACAATTATCTGGTCGACCTCCATAAAAAGCAAACCGAAGTCTATCGGATTGCTGAGGAAACCGACTCTGAACCCATTCCCCGCTATCCGCATCCTGAAGACTTTGTTTTCGACCATACTGCCAGGAAGGCCAGGGTAGCCGGCCCATGGGGCGAGGAGAGCGCGTTTCATTACTCACGGATAGCCAAGCAGCGCGAGTACCATTTCCTGGATCTCCTCATTCTGAGCCGGCAGCGGCCAAGTGGCAGCAAGTTTCTCCAAAACTTGGCAATGATACAAACAGCCTACATGGACTGCATGCTGCCTCCACGCCAAAGAATGACTTCCAAGCGTACCGACACTGCGATGGTATTGCTTTGCAGCAGGCCGCTCCGAGAGCTTCGCAAGCGGCGGGATGAGCTTAAGCACTGGCTCGCATGCAACCCATTGCCTCAGCTGTCCAAGAAGCAGCGTAAGGAAGTATATCAAATCACAAATAGGATTATGCAACCACTGCTCCGGCCACTGGGCTTTCGATCAGTGGCGGAGCTGGAAAAGCATTGTGAAGCGCAAGAAAGGCAGGGTTAGCGCCAATAGATTGAGGCCTGTGGGCTCGCCAGTGATCTGGCGTAGCTAAGATGGGGATCGTGGCAAGGGCTGATAAACATCGAGTTTTTCTCGCAATCGAGGGGTGCCGTTCCAATTCCATTAACGAAAGCCTGCCAATACATACGACAGTGCTTGAATTCCTCTCGCTGATAATCAATGGCGAAAATTGCGGGTCGCGCCGCACCTTCCTCAAATCAAAATGAGCCCCAAATGGATCAATCTGAAATCGACACGACCGAGATGTTCATCACGCTCACTTCCGAAATCGTGGCGGCGCATGTCAGTAACAACAGCGTCGACGTCGCCGATGTCTCGAACCTGATCACCAATGTCTACGGTGCCCTCGCCGACCTCGGCGACCTTGGCGAGAAAGAGGAAGCGGCCCCCGAACCTGCCGTTTCGATCCGTTCGTCGGTCAAGAAGGACCACATCGTCTGCCTCGAATGCGGCAAGAAGATGAAGATGCTCAAGCGTCACCTGTCGACCGATCACGACCTGACCCCGGAAGAATACAAGGCGCGCTACAACCTGTCGGCTGATTACCCGCTGGTTGCGCCCGACTATGCCGAGAAGCGTAGCGCATTGGCAAAGAAGATCGGCCTCGGTCGCAAACCTGGCCAGAAGCGTGGGCGCAAGAAGAGCCGCTAAAGCGGTGACCGCATCCGGGGACGCACGCCCGGAAATCTAGTCGGTCTGAGCTATGACCTAGGCCGTGCCCGCCTATGCGCGGGCACGGCTTAGAACTTCACCGTAAACCGCTGCGGAGGATCCGCGAAGTGCGGGCGTTGTGTTATCTGCAAGACGTCGCGATGACTTGAGGCATCCAGAAATAGCGCGACCGAACATGTGGGCGAATCACGTGTTCGTAAGGCTTGGACTAAAGAACTCCTCGTAGCGAGTATTCTAATCGGCATTTCGCATGCTGATCCAAATGTCTTGCCAACCCCAAGCCCGCAGTACGCTTAGGATACAGATGCTTATCCCCAGTTCGTCACGCGACCTTCTTTGACCAATTGAGGTTGCAGCTGCTTCCTTTGGTGATGAAGGGGGAAATTCTACATGGGCGGAAAAAGCTTTTTGCTGCTGGGTGTTACGCTGGCCGTAATTCCAACTGTCGTCGCTGCGCAGTCGCGCACTGAGGATCATACCTACGATGAGCTTGGCAGACTGGTTTCGACCACAGGGTCGGGAACAACCGCGGGTGAAGCTCGGTCATGGTGTTTCGACGAGGCTGGTAACCGTCTCGAGTACGAGGCGAGCGATACAGGCGACACGCTTAACTGTACGCCCCCCACGAACGTTCCCCCGGAGCCTGATGACGTGTCGACACAGGCAACACCACCGACAGAGCCTACCAATATTCCACCAGATATTGAGCGAGGCATCTACTTGACTGGATTATGCGGCGAGACAGGCCCTTCGTACCTGTCGGATTACGTGGTTGATCCTGACGACACTCAGCTGCTGGTGACCTATTTGAAAATTGGAAGTGGGCCCGCCACGATCTCCGGCGGGGGCCTCAATTCTTCGATCGATTATGGCAGCACAATCGGTCTCACCAGTTACACGATCACTGTTTCTGATGATGGGGGTGGGAGCGATACCGAGACTTTTACCATCGAAACGCAGGCGCCGTGTCCTGAAGGGGGCGGCGGACTTCCCGGAGGTGGCGGCGAGCCGCCGCCACCCTGATCAACGAGCGATCTAATTCCAATGCCTCGTTCAAAGAAATTCGGGAAGCTGTATCATGAAAGTTGGAATCAATTGTCTCGTTGTCGCCTGTTCCGCAGCACTTGGCCTGACGGCTTCCGTCGCAAGCGCGCAAGAGACGGAATTGCCTGAGCCAGGTCAGGGCATTCCCGCCTGTATGGTGGGCACTCTTCGCGATGTTCCGCAAGTACCGGAAAATCTTCGCGGGAAGCGCTATCCAGTCGTTGTCGCCGAATTCGAGGTTCCCGCCTACGAGGCCCGTGGTTTCGAGACCGTGAATTGCGGCGATGCTGGCGCCGATCGTTTGGATCGGTTTGTGCGCTACCGAGACGAGATTTGCTTGATTGCAGCCTCAGGGAACGAGGCAGTGCAGCGGCAATACGAAGCGGCTTTGGGTGTGCGAGCGAGACGGCTCTGCGACTCATCCCAGTTGGTAGTCGGCCTTTGGAGCCGACCCGACAAGGATGCACGCCCGAGCTTCAATTTCCTGACCCGTGGTCAGTGATTTCGGCGAACAAACAGCCGTCTTCGTAAAGGTTATCTCATGAAAATTCGCCAAAATCTTCTGCTTTCTGCTGCAGCAATCGCTCCCGCCCTTATCGTCTCAAGCCCGTCAACAGCGCAGAGCGTTACACTCGACCTCCCGCCGGTTCGGCAGCCACTGGACGAAAATGGTGTCGACATGTCTCGAGGAGACATCGTGGTGCCCTCTTCGACGATCTCGATCGGTGGCGATGGAGGCCTTACCCATTCACGCTATCGGGTCGCGAATGGTTGGCGGCATAACTATCTGATTTCCTTAGAGCGGAGTTACGATGGATATGGCGGGTATAACGTCGAGGTGATCGTCGGTGGCCGTCGCCATCGTTTCAATGAGGTAAATGGCCAGTACTCGGCGATCGACGGCGAACGGGGAACTCTTACAGGATCAGCTGCGGCTGGCTGGACTTACACCGATCAGTCTGGGGTGGTTTACGCATTCACCTCAAGTCCGGTTAGCTACAACCAGAGTTATTATGGCCCGGCAATTGGGGTCGGCGCCTCGATCACTTATCCGGATGGTCGCCAAACCACACTTACCTATCGCAATGACAGCTATACCGACGGTGTCACGATTTTCGTGGTCCGTTTGCAATCGGTGAATAGCAGCACCGGTTATCAGCTCAAGTTTAGCTACGCCGAAGACGCGCCCAGCCAGGCTACCGTCGACGATTGGTACCGTGTTGCCGAGGTTACAGCAATTAACAATGCTGTCGAATATTGCGCTCCGGCGGCCAATTCGTGCGCACTCTCTCAAACATGGCCGAAGCTGACCTATTCTGAGCACACGGCGACCGGCAATGCCGACAAGCTCGAAAAGATCACTGATGTGCTGGGTCAGGAGGCCTGGTTGCGGTTCGATTCTGGGGATCGGTTTGTTCGGTCCCGCAGACCTTCGGAAACCGAAGGCGAGTCCATTACATTGTGGGATTACTGCGCCAACCAAAGCGGGGTATGCCCCGGCCCCTATGACGGCACTTCGGTGACCTATTACAGCAACGGCAAGGTCCGCTCAGTAATCCAGCAAGGGGTTTATGAACGGTTCTACGAGTGGTCCGTTGACCAGTCCGGTAATACGGTCGCCATTTCCAATGACGCGCTCGCACGTCGGAAAAAGGTGGTTACCAATCCCGATGGGCTGGTGCAATCGACCGGAGTGGCGCTCGATGACGCGGGGACGGCCTACGCAACGACTTCCTACAACTATGATGGCGACAAGCGGCTTACAGAAGTAATCGCTCCAGAGGGCAACAAGGTCGTCTACACCCGCGATGCGCGAGGGCGGGTCGAGCAAACCGCGGTTTACGGCGATACCGGGGGATCGCCCATCACCACCTCGGCAACCTATCCCGCGCTCCTTTCTGGGACCGACAATTGCGCCAACCCTGTCACCTGCGACAAGCCGCTCACGACCACGGACGAGCTCGGCAACGTCACCAATTACGAGTGGGACCAGGCCCATGGCGGGTTGCTAAAGGTGACGCAGCCCGCACCGTCCGCAGGTGCGGCGCGACCTGAAACGCGGATTACCTATCTTAATCACCAAGCGCGCTACTACCAAAATGGAACGCTCCAAGTCGGTGCGGCATTTGTGCAGCCGAATTTGGTGCGAGCCTGCCAGACCGGCGCCGGAAACGCCTGCGCCTTGCAAGCAAACGAACGCATTACCCAGTTCTTCTACGACAATACGGTCAACCGCAACGGACAGGCGACAACCGTGACCACGAAAGCTGGAAACGGTTCGATTGCGACATCGACGAGCCGGACTTACCATCCGCTGGGCGGGGTTGAGACTGCGGACGGACCTATTCCGGGTACGGCCGATACGACGACCACGCTTTACGATCTAGCCGGTCGTGTTGTTGCCACGGTCAGCCCCGATCCCGATGGAACCGGTGGCAATCCGCGCCTTGCTGCACGGATGACCTATAATGCTGATGGGCAGGTGATCACGTCCGAGAGTGGATACGTCACCGGCACGACTGCAGCGGACGTTGCCAACATGGCGGTGACCCGCAAATCGCTCACCACCTACGACGATTTCGGTCGGGTCGCGATACAGGAAGATGTGCACCCGACGCAGGCAATCCGCAACTCGCTCGTGCAGCAATCCTATGATCTTGCCGGTCGTCCGACATGCACCGCGGTGCGGATGAACGCGCCCTATACCTACACCACTATTCCGGCAGATGCCTGCACGCCGATGAGCCCCGGGGCGTACGGCTACGACCGGATCAACGCGCAGTATTACAACGTGGCTGACCAGGTGATCGAAACCCGGGCGGGTTTCGGTTCGCCGCTCGAACAGGTCTCTGCGAAGCTGGCCTACACGCTCAACGGCGGCGTGGACTGGGTAGAGGATGGCGAACAGAACCGAACCAATTATGTGCAGGATGCATTCGACCGCGTGGTTGAAATCCAGTATCCGTCGAAGACGGCAAAAAACACGCCGAATGACGCAGACAACGAACTTGTTTCCTATCTCGCTGACGGCTCGATCGCGTCTCACACGACGCGCATGGAAGAGACCTTCGTCTTCACATACGACAATCTCGGCCGCCTCATTAAGCGCGACATGCCTCTTCGTGGCACACTGCCCGCCGGGCAGACGCGCGACACTTTCTTTGCATACGACAATTTCGGCGCGATGACCGAGGCCCGGTTCGACAGTGCCACCGGCGCCTACGGCGTGTTTTTCAGCTACGATGCATTGGGTCGGCTGACGCAGGAGCAGAACACCGTCTCGGGACGTACCTGGAACATCGGCTATCAATACGATGCCGCTGGGCGGCGCTCGCGCCTGACCTATCCCGACGGTGCATTCGTCACCTACGGTTACGATACGCTCTCACGGCCAACCGGTGTTTGGCGCCAGGGCACTGATGCGGTGCGCACCTGGACCTACAATGCGAAGGGCCAGGTCTCGGCAATTGGCCCGGGGTTCGACACGCAGTTCGTATATGAAGACTCGGGCCGCCTGTTCCAGCAGTCGGATTATGGTTCGGACAGCAGCGCCTGGTCCTACAACCGCTACAGCTACAACCCTGCCGGTCAGGTCGAGGAAGAGCAGTTCTGGTACGACAATGCGATCTGGAACAAGCACGAACCCGAGACCGTGGGCTACACGGTCAATGGCCTCAATCAGTACACGGTCGTCGACGGAAAGAATTTCACATACGACGCCAATGGAAATCTCACCGCCGATGGTACCGACACCTTCGCCTACGATCCGGCCAACCGCCTGATCGGCGTGCCGAGCAAGGGCGCGACGTTGGCCTACGATCCGTTGGGCCGTCTGCACAGCGTGACCGATGCGAGCGGGACCGAGCGGTTCCTCTACGATGGCAATGCGCTGATTATGGAGTTTAATGCCAGCGGCGGAATTCTGGCGCGCCACGTACACGGGCTGAGCGCCGGCGACGATCCGATTGCGAGCTACACGGGCTCGTTATTCGCCGCCTCGAACGAGCAGCTGATCCGCCAGGACCGCTTGGGCTCAGTCATGCTGATGAGCACCGATCGCACCACCGCCACGGTCAACGTCAACACCTATGACGAATACGGCGTGCCGGGCTCGGGCAATGTGGGCCGGTTCCAGTATACCGGCCAGGTCTGGCTCCCGCAGATCGGGCTCTACCACTACAAGGCCCGCACATACTCGCCCACGCTCGGCCGGTTCTTGCAGACTGACCCGATCGGATATGGTGATGGGCTCAACATGTATGTCTATGTGGGCAATGATCCGGTGAATAGGGTGGATCCTACGGGCTTGTTTTCTATGGGAAGGGGCGCATTTGGTCACGAACCGTTGGTGCAATGTGAAGACGGTACCATCGCCCATGCGAGTGATTGTCAAAGTGGCGAGGATGCTACCACAACAATCATCATCAGTGGTGAACGGGAGAGCGAGTGCAAAGGTTTTTGCCTTTATCCGGGCGACCCCATGATTCAAGAATTACTTGGGGACGGGCACAGGAAGGGCAAACGACCATCCACGAAAGGAAAGCACGAGGCAGGTGATGCGCGGAGAGGTAAAGACAGAGGCGGAGAGAAAGGAGACGCTAAAAGGCGCCCACCGCGCAAAAAACCGAAGGGCTTTAAGGGTAAATGGCCCCCGCTACGTTTGTGGCCTCCAATGCTCCCCGTTCCAGATTTTTGCTCAATCTTTCACCCGAAAGTTTGTGAGAAAAGAGATCCCCCTATCGACCCTCGACTAGCCGAAAAAACGAGTCAAGACGATGAGTATTAATGATGATGACGCGTACGCCGCCGCTATACACCTTACCAAATCGAGTCCGCTTGATGAATCGGCAATTTTCGACAAGCTCTCAATCGCAGCGGACGAAGGAGACTGCCGAGCGCTATATGCGTTGTCGACATGGTACATACACGGATTTAAAAATGGCAAAAAGGATGTGCGGAAGGGGCTGAAACTACTTAAACGATCGGCGCAGTCTAATATTGCAGAGGCAAGCTTTGACTTAGCTTATGCTTATGATTCAGGCTTAATTGAAAGCGAAAGCGGGTGTGAGGCGTTCGAGTATTATATGAGAGCGGCATTATTAGGTGATAGGGCTTCTTGCGAGCAAATTTCTGAATATTTTCGATCAGGAGAGATAGTGCCATGTAGCTCACTCTTAAGTGAGCTTTGGCTGGAGCGATCGAATCATTCAGAAGAAGATATTTCAAGTCCAGCAAGAGTGTGGCTTGATCCAGAATTTCGCGCCGTTCAAAAAAATGAATTTGAGTGATATTTTAACGGCCTCGCAACACCACGCTTAATTCGTCTACCGTCGTGTCTATGCGATCTAATCTCGCCAGCATCTTCGAGGTCAGCAACTGTCGTGCGGACTTAGGTTATACGACTGTCAAGCCTCAAGGAAACTACGTAGTGCTATTGTAGAATAACTACGACAACAAAGGGGCGGCAGCCATTGATCCCAGCGGGTGGACTGGCCGATTGGTTGGCCGACACACATGACCTGTAGGATTTTTCCGCATGCGCATTATTCTGGCATCTCAGCACCCAGGTCAGGCAATAACCGATATACCAGATTTGGTGCAAACTGCGCTGGCCGGTGATAATCCAAGTCGCGGCGTTGACCTCGGAGCGCAGATCGCAACTGTATGACAAGAACGGATTGAGCGAGCGCATTTAATGCGGTGAGGGTGAAAAAGGCAACCGTCGGCCGACGATTGCCTGGCAAGGGGCAGATGGCAAATCTCCGGAGCGATAGATTGTTCGTTGCGCTCACGCGTCCGCAGATGTTTGCGGGCGTGACCTACACGTTCTTCGTCATCAACGCCGTTATGATGGTCGAGCTGTTCCTGATCTTCGGCTCTTTCAAGATTCTGTTTGCGGGTGTGGCGATCCATCTGTGCGGCGTGCTCGCTTCGGTCCGAGAGCCTCGCATATTCGATCTCTGGCTGACCCGGGTGAAAACCTGCCCGCGCGTCAGGAACCACAGGCTGTGGCGATGCAATTCCTACAGGCCCTGACTCGCGATCCCAAGACGATTGCGCGCGAAGCGCCCGCGGGCGCGAAGCTGCCCTATGCACGGCATCTCGACGATGCGACCATCATGTTGCGCGACGGTCTGCTCATGCAAACGATACAGCTGCGCGGACTCCTGTTCGAAACCGCCGACAGCGACGAACTCAACTATCGTGCGCAGCTGCGTGACGGGATGCTGCGATCGCTCGGGAGTTCGCGTTTCGCCGTTTACCATCATGTTATCCGTCGCCGAGCCGATATCAACACCAGCGGCAATGTCCTGGAAGGGTTCGCTAGCGAGCTAGATGCCCGCTGGCGCGAGCGGCTGAGCGAGCGCAACCTGTTCGTCAACGAGCTATTCCTCACCATCGTTCGGCGCCCCCTTCAAGGGAAGATCGGCGCAGGAGACCGGGTGGGTAGCTGGTTATCGCGCAAGTCTGGCGATCCGACCGAAGCGATCGAGCGCGAGCGGCGTGCTCTGGACAAGGCATGCGAAGCGATGATGGCAGCGCTCGGCGCATACGAGCCCAGATTGCTGACCCGTTACGAGACGCCGGCGGGCGTGCACTCGGAGCCGCTGGAGTTCCTCTCCTGTCTCTTCAATGCGCAGATGCGCCCCATGCTCGAGCCGGCCGGTGATCTTGGCATGCATGTGCCCTCACGGCGGGTCAGTTTTGGGACCGACGCTCTCGAACTAGGCAAGTCGGGACTCGATCCGCGCCGGTTCCAAGCCCTCGTCTCGATCAAGGATTATCCGGGCCAGACCACGCCTGGCGTGCTCGACGAGCTTTATCGCCTGCCGATGGACCTCACCTTCACGCAGAGCTTCGCGCTGGTCGAGCGCGGCGAAGCTCTGGGGCGCATGAAGCTCGCGCTCCGCCGAATGAAATCAAGCGAGGACGATGCGCTCTCTTTGCGTGACGAATTAATCGACGCCAAGGATGAGGTCGCGGCCGGGCGCGCCGGCTTTGGCGAGCACCACACGACCATCGCGGTCCACGCTGCGACGCTGGAACAGCTCGATTCCCACGTCGCGGAAGTGATCGCCATCCTTGCGGACAGCGGTATCAATGCCGTGCGGGAAGATATCGCGCTGGAGCCTGCCTTCTGGGCACAGTTCCCCGGCAATTTTCGCTATATCGCGCGGCGCGGCCTGATCTCGACCACCAATTTCGCCGGGCTTGCGAGCCTGCACAATTTCCCCGTCGGTCGCGCGACCGGCAATCACTGGGGCAAAGCGGTAACCTTGCTGGAGACGACTGCGGCCGGACCGTATTTCTTCAACTTCCACCACGGCGATCTCGGCAATTTCACCGTGATCGGTCCCTCAGGTTCGGGCAAGACGGTGGTACTATCTTTCCTGCTGGCGCAAGCCCAGAAGTACGATCCACGGATCATCCTGTTCGACAAGGATCGCGGCGCGGAACTATTTATCCGCGCGATCGGCGGTCGTTATGATCGCCTGCGTCCCGAGGCGCGGGCAGAGCTTAATCCACTCCAGCTCGACGACACTCCCTCCAATCGCCAGTTCCTGATCGACTGGCTCGAATTGCTGGCGGGCAGTCTCGATAGCGAGGAGCAGCAGCTGGTCCGCGATGCGCTCGAAACCAATTTTCTCCAGCCCCGTACCAAACGTCGTCTTTGCCACCTGGTCGACCTCTTCCGCGGGCACGGGCGCCCGCACACATCCGACCTCTACGCCCGGCTGCGACCCTGGTGGGGTGATGGCGAGTTTGCCTGGTTGTTCGACAATGAGAACGACACCACGGATCTCGCCGCGCGCACGATCGGCTTCGACATGACGGCGATCCTCGATGACCCGCGGCTGCGCACCCCGGCGATGCTCTATTTCTTCCATCGTGTGGAAGAGCGGCTCGACGGCGACCCGACAATCATCGTAATCGACGAGGGCTGGAAAGCGCTCGACGACGAGGTGTTCGTGCGTCGCATTCGCGATTGGGAAAAGACGATCCGCAAGCGCAACGGTATCGTCGGCTTCGCGACCCAGAGCGCGCAAGACGCCTTGGAAAGCAAGATCGCCAGTGCGATCATCGAACAGGCCGCCACGCAGATCTTCATGATCAATCCGAAGGCACGCGCCGAAGACTACATCGACGGGTTCGGTCTCAGCGAACATGAATTCGATCTCGTCAAATCGCTGCCCGACGATTCCCATTGCTTCTTGATCAGGCACGGCAAGGAAAGCGTTGTCGCCCGCCTCGACCTCACCGGCGAACACGACCTACTGACGATCCTTTCTGGCCGCGAAAAGACCGTGCGCCTCTATGACGAAATCGTCGAGGAAATTGGCGCCGGCTCGTCCGAGTGGATCGACCGCCTGCTGGAAAGGGCAGCGTAATGGCGTGTCCGACTGTCATCACGGGCGATCGCTTTCTCGAACGCACGCTGACCCACATCGATTGCCAAGCACAATCGATCGGGAGCTGGGGTTATCAATCGCTCGCCGAGCCCGGTTCGATCGGCTCGATCGTGATGGCGTCACTCCTGACGATATTCGTTGCCCTGTTGGGCTTCCGCCTCATGTTCGGCGGTTCTTCCGGGGCCCGCGATATTGTCTTCGACGTGGCCAAGGTGGGGATCGTCCTCACCCTCGCCTTCTCTTGGCCTGCCTACAAGGTACTGGTCTACGACCTGGTCCTCGCCGCGCCGGCGGATATTGCCGCGTCCATCGGCGAAAGCGCACCCGCGGCAGATGCCGGCATGATCTCTCGCTTGCAGCAAGCCGACAATTCCATCGTTAATCTGACTGAGGTCGGGACTGGTCGAAACACAGGTGCCTTTGTCGACGAGACTTCGCCCGGTGCGACATTCGAGGCGAGCGCCATGCGCGACGATAACGCCTTTGGTTGGTCGCGTCTCGTGTGGCTTGCTGGGACCATTGGCGTCCTAGGGCTTTTGCGCCTCGCGGCAGGGTTGATGCTGGCCATCGCGCCGATCGCAGCTGGCCTCCTACTTTTTGAAGCGACGAGGGGACTGTTTGCAGGCTGGGTCCGCTCTCTCGTGCTTTTGCTCGTAGGATCCATCGGCTCGCTGGTCGTCCTCACAGGGGAGCTGGCGATCCTCGAGCCTTGGCTGGCGGATGCGCTCAGGCTGCGCGAGCTTGGTTATGCAACGCCGTCTGCCCCGATCGAGCTATTTGCTATCACTTTGGCCTTCGCCCTCGTGCAATTTGGAATGTTGTGGCTCATCGGAAAATTCGCATTCAACCGCGGTTGGATTACCGTTCCGGACCTCGCTCAGCTCCGCCCATCTCCAAGCCGCGCGGACATCGTGACCTCGACACAGAATTCGAAGCAAGAGTACGCAACCAACAGGGTCCAGCGTATCTCCGACAGCATCGAGCGGCAGATCGAAAGCGAACGGCAGGGCGGTACACATCGAACCAGTATCCGCAGTCTGTCGGACGCTTCGCCCAATAGAGCGGCAAATGACAGCGCGCACGGGATCTCGGCGTCGCAGAGACTCGGTCAATCGCAGCGACGGACGATTCATCGACGCGGCGCGGCGCAAACTCGGCGTGAGGTAATGCGGTGAACGATCAGACACATCCCGATCTCGACGAGGGGCTAACGTTGGACAGCTGGGCCCAGAGTCCGCTTGAAGCGGCCGAGAGATCGCGACGGACGGCGTGGATCGTTGCCTCGGTCGCTGCGGCAACCGCGCTATTGCTCGCCGCCGCGCTGGTCTTTCTGGTGCCGCTGAAAGAAACCGAGCCGTACACCTTGTTGGTCGATCGGCAGACCGGCCATGTCGAGGCACTCTCGCCGCTCGACTCTCACACTGTCCAGGCCGACACGGCTCTCACTCGCTCGATGCTGGCGCAGTATGTGATTGCACGCGAAAGCTACGACTATTCAAGTCTGCAACGCGATTATCGCCGTGTGGCGTTGTGGTCCGCGGGCGACGTCCGGCGAAATTACATGCGGCAGTTCGAAAACGGCAATAGCGCTGGTCCGGTTGCGACCTACGGCCAAGGCGCCACTGTGCAGGTCGAGATCAAGTCGGTCTCCTCGCTCTCGGCGCGCCAATCGCTGGTGCGCTACGTGACGCGTCGCTCGGATCGCGGCGGTGTCGGGGCCGATGTCCAGCACTGGGCCGCCGTCATCGATTACCGTTTCGTAGAGGGCGGAATGACCGCCGACGACCGTCTGCTCAATCCCCTGGGATTCCAGGTCACCCGATATCGGCGAGACGCAGAGACATTGCCCGAGATCGTCGATGCCGATCAGGCCGTGGCGGTTGACGTGGAATGAGATATGCGATCGCCTTGTTGATTGCGCTTTTCGCCACACCCATCCTAGCGCAGGAGCCGGACGCGCAACTGTTTCGTTGGGTCCCGGGTCAAGAGATCGCGCTCACAGTCAATCGCAGCACAGGCGCTACGCTCGAATTTGCAGAAGGCGAAACGATTGAACGGGTTTCCACCGACGATCCCGATACGATCGTGGTCGCCGTCGCTCCGGACCAAGGACAGATGAAGGTGACGCCGGTCAGCATGGATCGCGGGGTCAGAGTCGACGTATTCACCGATCGTCGCTTTTATCGCTTTCGGGTCACAGGTGGATCCGGCCCCGCAGCGATCCGAACCGCGCGGCTTGATGGAACCGGCCTAGCGAGCCCCCCACCTTTGCCCGAAGCGGAGGTCGAGCCGGTTGCAGAGCGAAGCTATCGCATTTCGGGCGACCGCGAGGTGCGCCCGGAAAGCGTTCGCGACGATGGTACGCGCACCTTCATCACTTATCGAGAGGAGCAGGCGCTGCCCGCTGTCTTTGCCATCGGACCGACCGGTGAAGAGGAGGTTGTGAACGGGCATATGCGGGGCGAGAAATTCGTGATCGACCGGGTCTACCAAGAGCTGGTTTTCCGTATCGATCGCAAACGTGCGAGAGCCGAGCGCAACAAGGCGGAAGAGGTCGACCGATGACCGCGCAGCCCCCCGGTGAGCAGTTCGAGCGCCAGGATGGCCTACCGATGGTGGCCCCTCGCAAAGCCAGCAATCTCGGAGTGTGGATTTTTGCGGCCGTTTGTCTGCTCGGCGGATATGTAGTCTTCGCGGCGCTCAACGAACGGCGCGAGGATCGCGCCCTTGCCGGGATTGCGCCCGACCGATCAGCGTCCGAGACGCTTATTGCCTCCCCGCCTCCCTTGCAGCTTGCACCGGAGTTGGTGCGCCCTGACGAGGCCGTGGTCCAACGACCGGTTCTACTTCGCCGCGTGGGTACACCGCCGCCTCGACCAACAGTTGCGACAGGCCCAGTGAGCGTTGCGCCGATCGAGCGAGCTGTGCCGACCGCTCCGCCCCAGCGACCAATCGATCCTGTTCGAACAGCACCTCCCGGCGCGCCCGCACCCGAGATCGTCTACGATGCAGCCCGCGACAGCCGCACATCCTCGCGCGAAGCTTCCGATAGCCGGCTCGTGGAGGAAGGTCGTGTCAAAGCGACCCGTTTCGCGCGCCCGGCCTACACTGTGCCGCGTGGAACCGTCATTCCTGCGGTTCTCGAAACCGCGATTGACTCAACCCGCCCAGGCGCGGTCCGGGCACTCGTACAACGGGACGTCAAGGGTTTCGATGGTTCCCGCGTGCTGATCCAGCGTGGGAGCCGGTTGTACGGGGAGTATGGCGGTGAGCTCGCGCAAGGTGAGAAACGCGCACTCGTTAGGTGGACGCGCCTCATCCGGCCCGATGGCGTGGTCGTCAATCTCGATAGCCCGGCTTCCGATACGCTGGGACGGGCCGGGATCGAGGGAGATGTCGATACGCACTTTTGGACCCGCTTCGGCAATGCCTTGCTTGGCACCGCGCTCGATGTCGGGAGCACCCTGGCCACCGTCGCGATAAGTGGCGGCGTGGTGTTGCTCCCCAATGGCCAGCAAATGGTGCAGCCACAACAATCGCAAGGCCCGCGGCCCACCTTGCGCGTCGATCATGGAACCAGCGTTTCGGTGTTCGTCGCGCAGGACCTAGATTTTTCGGACGTCGACAGCTGATGTGCGAAGTCGGCTATTACCTCCAAACCTTCATGTCACCGCTGGCCGAGTGGCTGGAGCGGCCCGACGTCACCGATATCTGGATCAACCGCCCAGGCGAAGTGTGGGTGGAAACCCTCGGAGGTTCGATCGAGCGGCACGAGCGTGACAGCATCGACGAAAAGGCGCTCGCCCGGCTCGCGCGCCAGATCGCGGCTTTCGGGGCGCAGGGGATTAGCCGGGAGCACCCGCTGCTCGGCGCCACGCTGCCCGACGGCTCTCGCGTTCAGATCGTGGCCCCGCCGGCGACGCGCGGCAGCCATGCTCTTGCGATACGCCGCCATGTCTCCGCCGATCTGACACTGGATCAATGGGGCGCCGGTGGCGCATTCGATCGACTGGCCAATGAAAGCGTGGATCTGGATGGCGAGCGGGCATTCCTTCCCGTGCCGGCCAAGGAAGCCCAAGAAACTTTGGCAGAAGCGGTCCGCGAACGATGCAATATCCTAATCGCAGGCGGGACCTCGACCGGGAAGACCACATTCCTCAATGCTCTCCTGAAAGAGATCCCGCGCGAAGAGCGGCTGATCCTGATCGAAGATACCGAAGAGCTCAATTCCGCCAATCCCAATACCCTTGGCCTTCTGGCTGCGCGCGGCGCATTAGCCGAAGCACAGATTAGCGCCGAAGACCTGCTGATCGCCGCGCTGCGGATGCGGCCCGACCGGATCATCTTGGGCGAGATACGCGGGAGCGAGGCTTTCACCTTCCTGCGCGCCATCAACACCGGACATCCCGGCTCCATCGCAACGATTCATGCCAACAGCCCAGCGCGCGCGGTCGAACAATTGGCCATGCTCGTCCTGCAGTCCGGATCGCGTCTCGATGGCGGAGAGGTCCGCAGATATGTTCGGGAGAGTGTAGACGTTTTCGTCCAGCTCGAACGACGCGAAGGCAAGCGGCGCGTCTCGCAATTGTTGGTCAGTACATGACGACTTCCTACAGTCTTCTCGAGCCGAATGGCGGATCATCTCTTGCTGCCTCAGCGCAGTGGATCGAAGGCGTGCTCCTGGGCGATGTTGCCGTCGTTCTTGCTGTCATAGCGGTTGCAATCATCGGCTTATTGCTTCTCG
>Ga0210039_1000740_pt1 | contig 33467 bp, 33 predicted proteins | sample CryGeyCG2114_250_3_FD_185460 | JGI IMG/M metagenome (GOLD analysis project Ga0210039, IMG submission 185460) | Groundwater microbial communities from aquifer - Crystal Geyser CG17_big_fil_post_rev_8/21/14_2.50 (SPAdes) (version 2) | ecosystem: Environmental > Aquatic > Deep subsurface >...
GGCCTGCAGCAGGGCCGCCGCGGCCATCGCGTCATCGCCGCCCACCGCGATACTCATTTCGCGTTCCTCAGCCGGGTACAGTCGGGCCAGACGATCGAACTCGAAGACGCCGCAGGACAGTTCAGCCACTGGGTGATCGATGATCTCAAGATCGTCGACTCGCGCACAACCACCATCGACCTCGACGCGCCCGGTCCGCTTTTGACGCTGGTCACCTGTTGGCCATTCAACGCCGTGGAGACCGGCGGGCCGTTGCGCCTTCTGGTGCGCGCCCGGCCAATCGAAACCCGACAGTCGTATGGAGTTCGCGGATGAGCACGCTGTCGCTGGACGACCTGGGGACCGCTGCGCGGCGGCGATTCGGGCTCGTGGCAGATTGCAGTCACCTGTGTCCGGAGCTGCCGATTTCGGTCTGCCGTCTTCCCCTGTCGATGGTGGAACCGGCAGCAGCGCGTCTCCGCGACAGAATTCCAGATGGGCTTGCGACGGATTTTCCGATACGATCTCCGGGGCCCTCTTGTTCAGGCCCTGGTCGTCCCCAATTCCTGCGAGGAGATCAATCCAGCAATGAAATCTGAAAGCGCCCCGGACTTCGACGCGGACGTCCACAGGGACGATCGTCTGTTCGCCGTCTGCCTCGGGGGTCGAGCGCCCGGCTGCCGGGTTGAACTGCACGATGTCGCATTCGCCGTCGGAACGAATCTGCAGTCGATCCACCACTCGCTGCTCGATCAGTGGTTCGGTACCCCGGACGGCCTGCATGTCGATGCGTGGGCCGTGCTCGACCGGGTGCCGGGCTTTCGAGTCGAACTGTCCACGGAACCGTCCGAAGATAGCTTGAATCTGTATTTCGTCAACATCGGCGGCTATCGGCCCGGCGAGTTCGGCGAACGGCACGCCTGGGCCTTCTACGCCGGCCACGGCCCGGCCGAGGTCAAGGCCCGGGCTCGGCGCGAGCTGTTACCTGGCACGGAAAGCGTGCACCGCGACGACCTGCATGCGATCGACGATCTGGTCGGGCTCGAGTCGGTCGCAGGCCGGCACATCCACCTGGTTCCCGACATCAACGCAGGCAGCCCGGTCGTGACCAACGGCTACTTTCCGTTGCCACGGGCCACGGTTACCGCATGGAAGCGCAGCCGCGCCAAAGCCTGAGGTCCGGCGATCAATCCGGCTCGGGCAGCGGCTCGTCGTCCTTCAGCTCGATGTCTCGCGCCGTGACGGTGCCGCGCGCCCACGCATCGAACGTCCGCTTTTCCGCCGCGATGACCTGGTGGAAGTCCCAGGCCTCCTCACGATAGTAGTCCTCGCCGTCGCGCGCTTTACCGGAGCGATCGATCACCTTGAGTGCACCGATCGAGCCGACGCGTGAACCGGTGATTTCCTTGCGCTGGCGTTCCATGATTCGCACTGTGCGCGGCACCGCTACCGCGTCACCATACTCCGGCGCCAGATTCTCGAAATGTTCCCGCGCACGGCCTCGCCCGGTTTCGTCCAGTTCCGCCCAGACAGCGTCGCGCATCTGGACCATGTGCGCGTAATCACGTTCGGCGGCCAACGCAAACCAGGCCCAGGCCAGCGCCGCGTCGGGATCGATGCCGTCGCCGCGGTAATGAATCACGCCAAGATTGAACTGGGCCACCTTGTCGGCGTAGAGCGCCGCCTCCCTGAACTTGTGGCGTGCGTCGTAGAACAGGCCATTGTTCCAGGAACGGCTTCCAGCAGCCGTCAGCCGGAACCCGGGCGTGTGCTCGGCGATCGGAAACTCCGACGCCGGCAGCGGCCGGGGTGTGGCCAAGCCAAGCAGGCCGACAAACGCGACCATAAGCACGAACATTGATTTCATTTCAGCCGCCTGTTGCAGTCCTTCCCCGCAGAGAATTTTATCAAGCCGCGCGCGGAGGTCAAGTCGGAAGGCTGTCGGACGACAGTCCGGTAAAAAGGAAACTGCAGCACCGCCGTAGAACCAGATCAACCGCGCACGGGAACTCCGGCGCGCCAGGGATCGGTCGGACCGATGCCCGATCCCGATCCGGAGCCGGGTGTGCCTGGACCGCTGCGGAACGCAGCACGAACGATGGTCAGCAGCCACAGCGCGCACAGGAAATCGATTGCAGTCGCACCGTAATAGATTCCTGAGACGCCGATTGCTTGTGGCAGCAGCAGCATCACCGGTGCGTACAGCAGTAGCTGGCGCGTCACCGAAACGCGGGTGGCCTTACCCGGCTGCTCGATTGCCGGAAGCAGGCTCAACGCGGTGAATACCAGCGGCAGCACCGGCAGCACCAGGATCAGCACCCGAAAGCGATGCAGGTCCAGTGCGGCGAATTCCACACCCGGGAGCAGCAGCGCCAGCACGACATCGGGATACAGTCCCATCAGCACACAGATCGGCACGATGATGGCCGTTCCTGCGCCGACAAAGGTCCAGTAGTGTCGCTGCACTCGGTCCCAGCGCCCGGCGCCGAAGTTGATTCCGGCAACCGGCTGGAACGCTCGCATCAGGCCGAACAGCGGCGTGAGCATGAACAGCATCAGCCGCCAGGCCGCGCCAAAGAAGGCGATATCGGCCTCGCTGCCGATGCGCGACAGTACGTTGAACACAACAATCGCCTGGACCAGCCCCATCGACGAGGCGATCATCGCCGGAGTGCCCAGTCTCAGGATGCCTCCGGTCAGGCGCGCCGGAAAACCGATCCGGTAAGCATCAACCTCATAGCTGGAGCGTCCGCGCGCATAGCGCAGCCAGACCAGGCCGCCGCCGATCAGCGCACCAAGGTTGGTAGCCCAGGCGGCACCGGCCACGCCCCAATCGAACACCGCAATGAACAACGGTGTCAGCAGCAGGTTGGCACACAGCCCTGCGGCCATGTATTTCGCCGCGAGACCCATCTTGCCCTCACCACGCAGCAGCATGTTCAGGCTCAGGCCCGTGATTGCCGCGAAGCCACCCAGTGCATGGGCCCGCAGGTAGTCTGCCGCGATCGGCACCAGCGCACCGCGTGCGCCCATTCCGCGGACCAGTTGCTCGGCAAGGCCCGCCCCGAGCACGGCATACAGCAGCGAGACCGCCAGGGCGATGCCGATACAGGCTCCCGGCAGCAGGCGCAGGGTTGCGGCATCGTCACGACCGATCGTGATCGACAGCATGACCCCGCCGCCGATGCCGGCCAGTGAACCCAGCCCGAGCGTGATCTGCGTGACCGGGAATGCCAGCGACACCCCCGCCAGCGCCTGCTGCCCGAGCAGTTGGCCGATGTAGACCGCATCCAGCACGGAGTTCAGACCGAACAGCAGCATCATCGCCACCGCCGGGCCGGCCATGCGCCACAGCACCAGGAATGGTGTGCCGTCGAGAATCAGCGACGCATGCGGGTCTCGTGAGCCTCCGCTCGGCCGAGTCGAGGCAGCACTGCTCACTCGAAATAACGCTCGTCCAGCATCCTCAGACGACGTCGCAGTCGCTGGACTTCACCCAGCAATTCGAGCACCAGTGGCAGGCTCGCATTATCAAGCTCGAAATCGAGCTGTAGCCGCCGCGCGCGGCGGGCCCGTTCCAGCTCGACATTGGTGAAGCGCCATTCGGTCATACGCCCGCCCCGGGGTCGAACGATGCCCTCGGCAACCCACTCGCAGATCACCTCGGAGCGTAACTCGAGGATGGTGCAGACCTGTCCCAGACTGAACACACTGTCGGTTTCGGGCTCGACGATTTCGAGCACTTCCTGTTCGCTCATTGCGCTGCCTCCAGCCCGGCTCGGGGGTTGAAGTGACTGATCTCGTCCAGACGCTGGTAGAGCTTGCGCTGCTCGTCGTCGACCGACGCCGGCGTGACGATCTTGAGCACCGCGTACTGGTCACCAGGCGGTTTGCCCGGCAGGCCCCTGCCCTTGAGCCGCAGCCGCTGTCCCGAGGCAGCGCCTGCCGGGATCGCCAGTTCCACCGGCCCGGCCAGGGTCGGTACCTTGATCCGGGCACCAAGTGCGGCCTCCCAGGGCGCGATCGGCAGGGTCAGGTAGAGGTCACGGCCGTCGAGCTCGAACAGTCGATGCGGGCTGATATGGATTTCCAGGTAAAGATCCCCGTCAGGTGCGTTGCCGGGCCCGGGGTCGCCCTTGCCTGCGAGCCGGATCTGGCGGCCCTCGGTCATGCCGGATGGAATTCGCACATCCAGCGATCGCGGCCGCTGCTGGATCGATCCATCCGCAGCACGCTGCGGCCGTTCCAGCTGGATCCGGCGAACGCCACCGGCAAAGGCTGTCTCCAGATCGATTTCGACTCGTGCCCGCACGTCGGCGCCCTTGTGCGCACGTCGGCGCCGAGCACCGCCAAACAGGGATTCGAAGAAATCGCTGAAGCCGCCGGCATCCTCGGCGCCGTAGCCGCCATCACCGAACTGCCAGCTCGCGCCGGCTTCACCTGGCGACCAGCCCGGTGGAGGTCGGAATGATTCGCCCGCGCTCCAGCCGTTGCCGCCAAAGCCACCCTTGCGCAACTCGTCATACTGCGAACGGCGGGCCGGATCCTTCAGCACCTCGTAGGCCTCGCCTACTTCCTTGAAACGAGCCTCGGCGTCGGCTTCCTTGCTCACATCTGGATGGTATTTGCGTGCCAACCGACGGTAGACGCGCTTGATCTCTTCGGCACTGGCGTCGGGCTTGATGCCCATGATGCCGTAATAGTCCTTGAATTCCATGATCGTGATCCAGCAATACCTCTGTGCGGTTCAGATGGGGGCGGGGCTGATCTTTTTCACCTTTCTGCGCGGATCAATCGCCCGGTTCATCGCGCCCGACCTTTATTCGACGCAGACGCTCCCAGTAGACGAGACGGCGATTGATGTCGCGCTCGAAGCCACGTTCGACCGGGTGGTAAAACTGCTGCCTCGGCAACGCCTCGGGAAAGCAGTTCTGACCGGAAAATCCCTCTGGGGTGTCGTGATCGTAGACGTAACCCGCACCGTGTCCCAGCTCCTTCATCAGCCGGGTCGGCGCATTGACCAGATGTCGTGGCGGTGGCTGGCTGCCATGGCGGGTGGCAGCATTTCGTGCTGCTTTCTCTGCGAGATACAAGGCATTGGACTTCGGCGCGCAGGCCAGATAGACCACGGCCTGAACCAGCGCCAGTTCTCCCTCCGGACTGCCAAGCTGTTCCCAGGCCTGACGCGCAGCCAGCGCCTGGATCAGTGCCTGTGGGTCGGCCAGTCCGATATCTTCGCTGGCGAAACGAGTCAGCCGACGACACAGATATTTTGGGTCCTCGCCACCGGCAAACATCCGCGCCAGCCAATACAGTGAAGCATCGACGTCAGAAGCGCGCATCGACTTGTGCAGGGCGGAAATCAGATCGTAGTGCGCATCCCGGTCGCGGTCATGCGAAGGGCGGCGACGCTGGACCATCTGCAGCAAAGTGGCTTCGTCCAGCGGCCGGGCCGGGTCGGCCAGCGCGTAGACAGTTTCGACCAGGTTCAGCAGCGACCGACCATCACCATCGGCCAGGCCGATCAGCGTTTCACGCGCCGCCTCGTCCAACGGAAGGACACGCCCGACATGCGTTTCGGCGCGGACCAGGAGGCGGTCCAGCGCGGTCGCATCGAGCCGTTCGAGCACCAGCACCTCGAGCCGCGACAACAGCGCGCCGTTGAGCTCGAAGGACGGGTTCTCGGTGGTCGCACCGACCAGCACGATGGTGCCGTCCTCGACCACCGGCAGGAAGCTGTCCTGCTGGGCACGGTTGAAGCGATGGATCTCGTCGACGAACAGCAATGTGCCCTGCCCGACCTGGCGTCGCTGGCGCGCGGCGGCGAAACACTTCTTCAGGTCGGCGACGCCGGAAAAGATCGCCGAGATCTGTTCGAAATGGAGATCGCCGATTCCAGCCAGCAGCCGCGCCAGGGTGGTCTTTCCGGTACCCGGCGGCCCCCAGAACACCAGCGGCACGATTCGCCCGGCTTCGACCATGCGCCGCAACCGGCCGTCGGGGCCGAGCAACTGATCCTGACCGACAACCTCGTCGAGTGAGCCGGGTCGCAGGCGGTCGGCCAGTGGGTGAGGAGTGTTGGCGGCGTTCATCGAGACTCGATGGGCGCATGGCGACAAGGCCGGGTTCCGGCGGGCCGGAACGCTGTCACAGAGTAATCGTGGGACGGTCCGAATCAAGCATGCCAGCGAGTTCGGAGGCAATCCGGCTCTGGGCCTGTTCGCCTTCGACGGTGTCCAGGAACTGGATTCCGACACCGGTATGGGAGCTGGCACGCGCCGAGCCATGCGGGGTCAACCAGGCAACTCGACCGGGAATCGCGATGCGCTCTTCACCCATCAGGGTCAGCAACACCAGCACTTCGTCGCCAAGCCGGAAACGCTTTCGCGTCGGCACGAACAGACCGCCGTTGTTGAGAAATGGCATGTAGCTCCGGTACAGTTCCTGCTTGTCTTCGATACTGCAGGAAAGGATGCCTTTCTGTGCCATGAACTGGAACCTCCACCGACGTGACCCGCCGAGTGTACTGCAAAGGGATGCGGAAATGCCTTCCGGGTCAGGCCGCAGAGAGCCGGCGCCACCGGGTCAACCAGGCCTGCAGCATCCAGTCATGCCGGATCGGGCGGCCAGCCAGTCGGGTGCCCTGCAAGGCCTCCAACCAGCATTCAGCGAAAATTGACCCGGCCGCAGCCGATCGTGGAAGTGGCAGTCCCAGCAGTACTTCCGAAGTCTCACCGAGCGCCATCCGCGACCATAGATGCGCGAACCGGGCCAGCCAGGCCCAACCGACCTGTGGCTTCATTGAACTCCAGATCCGCAGCACGGCCAGCGGGTCGCCAGTGCCCGCGATCAGGCCCGCCAGCGCATCGCGCAAGGTCAACGCCTGCTCCAGCCCCTGATCCTCCAGCCACTCTGCTGCGAGCAACGGTGCGCCATCGGCCAGCTCCAGCGCGATAGCACAGCGTTTGGAATCTGATCCATCGCCGCGAGCGGTCAGCCAGGCCAGTGCAACAGAATGCTCGGGCAGCCGTATCGGACGCTGTTGACAGCGCGACAGCACCGTTGCCGGCAGACGCTCTTGGTGATCGGTCACGAGCACGATCCAGACCTCGTTGGAAGGCTCCTCCAGGGATTTGAGCAGCGCATTGGCGGCGTTGCGGTTGAGTCGGTCGGCGGGTTCGATCAGGCCGACCCGGCGTGAGCCGATCGAAGCGGTCAGTCCGAGCGCGGCAATGAAATCCCGGACCTGGTCGACGACGATTTCGCTGCGTTCCTCCTGCAGACCCAGACGGAACAGGTCGGGATGCGTTCCGGTCTGGATCAGTTGGCACGACCGGCACTCGCCGCAGGGCTCTCCGGCGACGGGCTGCAGGCACAGAATGCGGCGCGAAAGCCACTCCCCAAGCGCCCGCTTGCCGGTTCCCGGGGCGCCGAGCAGCATCGGAGCATGACCCAGTCGGCCTGCGTCCAGTTCGGCGCTCAGCGACTCGGCTTCGGATTTCAGCCATTGAAGGTTCATTTCAGATGGTGCTCCAATGCCTGCTCGATCTGTGCCGTGACCGCCTCCAGTTGCTGGCTGGCATCAATTACAGCATAACGATCCGGATGCTGGGCGGCGCGTTGCAGGTAGGTTTGCCGGACGCGCTCGAAGAACTCGTCACGATTGTCCTCGATGCGGTCACGCCTGCCCTGGCGAGCCTCGATCCGGGCTCGGCCAAGGGCCACCGGCACGTCGAGCACCAGAACCAGGTCGGGCACGAGATCGGGATGGACCAGATGTGCCAACACCTCGACCGGCTCGGCTCCAAGCTTTCTTCCGCCGCCCTGATAGGCATGGCTGGCATCGGTAAAGCGGTCGCAGATGACGTCGGTGCCGGCCGCGAGCGCCGGTTCGATAACTCCGACCACGTTCTCGCGGCGGGCAGCGAACATCATTAGCAACTCGGTCATCGGGTCGATCTGGCCGGTTGCCGGGTCCAGCAGCAGGGTCCGGATTCGTTCGGCTGTCGACGTGCCACCGGGTTCGCGGGTACTCAGCACCGGTCGGCCGCGCGCCTCGAGCCAACGCCGAACAGTGGCTACAGCGGTGGATTTGCCCGCACCTTCGCCACCTTCCAGACAGATCAGTCGAGCGCTCATTGCCGCCCCAGGATGTAGCGCGCGACAGCACGGTTGTGCTCGGCCAGCGTCGCCGAGAAATGGTGGCTACCGTCACCACGGGCGACGAAATAAAGCGCATCGCCGTCCGCTGGATGTGCCGCGGCCTGCAACGATGCCGCGCCCGGCAGACCGATCGGTGTGGGGGGAAGTCCGTGGCGGGTGTAGGTGTTCCAGGGATGGTCGGTACTGAGGTGAACGCGTCGGATGCGCCCGTCGAACGCACCGTCTATCCCGTAGACCACGGTCGGATCGGTCTGCAGGCGCATGCCGAGTTGTAGCCGGCGCACGAACACACCGGAGACGACTTCCCGTTCCTCGTCGATCATGGTTTCGGCCTCGATCAGCGAGGCCAGAACCAGCAATTCTTCGCGCGTCTGCAGCGGCGACTCCCGGGTACGATTCTTCCAGGCCTGATCGAGTTCGTTGCGCATGGCACGATGGGCTCGGGCAAGCAGATCGAGGTCACGATCGCCGCGCTGAAAGCTGTAGGTCTCGGGCAGAAACCAGCCCTCGGCATAGCAGTCGCTGCAGCCCAGCCGCCGCATCAGCTCATCTTCGCCGTATTCGCGCGCGGTCTGTGCCAGGCGCGAATCTGCCGCCAACTCCCGGCGCAGGCGCTTTACTGTCCAGCCTTCGACAATCGTCAGGCGATGGGCTACCACCTGGCCCCGCTCGAGCTGTCCGATCAACTGCAACGGGCTGCTGCCGACCGGCAACTCATACTCGCCGGCGCGCAGCAGTGGCTGATGCAATCGTCCAAACAGGCGCCAGCGCCAGTCCACTTCGGTCAGCCCGAGACGCTGCAGTTCGCGCGCCAGCGTGCCCAAGGTGGCACCCGGCGCGAGCCACAAGCGGGCTGGTCGATCATGTTGCAAGGACGACTGCTCGAAACTCCGATAGGATTGCCAGGCCAAGCCCGCGGCCAGCGCCGCGGCCAGCAACAGGATCAGCAGCACGGTCAGAATGGAGCGAATCATTGTTCGATTTCTTCCTGCCAGATCTGCTGCCAATGCCGGATCAATGGGTGCATACCTATCGGCTTGCCGTCCAGGCTGCAGCCGGCAATCGGACCACGTACCGAGTTTATCACCCAGACCGAATCACTCGGTCGCAGCTGGTCTCGTCGGACCGCCTGCACCTGCATCCGGTCACCGACACAGCCGTTGGCAAGCCGCCGCAACCATTCAAGCCCGACCCCGGCGACCGCCGCCGGATGCGGCTCTGGCTCGATCAGCTGTCCGTCACGCACCAGGACCAGATTGCCGTGCAGCGCCTCCACCAGCCGACCGTCGGCATCCAGCACCACAGCCTCGTCGCCGCCCTGCTCGGCCAGGTCGCGCGCGATCTGCACCTGCGCCAGACGCGACAGATGCTTGATGCCGAACGGTGGCGTTGCCGCCAGTGTGACCCGACTGGTGAATAAGCATAGACCGCTTTGGCGTAGCCGGGTCAGCCCGACCGGGAATGCCCGGCGCTGCAGCAGGCGGGTGACCGTGGCAGCTTCGGTCTGCGGCATGTAGCCGCTGCCGCCCGCTCCCCGGGTCAGTGTGATCCGAACCACCGCAGTTTCACAATCGGCAATCAACCGGTCTGCCTCCTCGGCCAGTAACTCCGATTCCGGCATCGAGAACCCAAGTTCGATGCAACCCTGCGCCAGGCGCGCCATGTGCAGCGGCCACAATCGGCTGCGCGCATGGTGGAATGCGATCGTCTCGAACAAGCCGTCGCCATACAGCAGGCCGCGATCATCCGGGTGCAGTAGCGCCTCGGGCGCGCCGTTCAACAGCCAGCGCGGGGCATGGGCTGTTCTTGCAGCGGTCTTGCTCATGTCCCGATCAGCGCCCGCGACAGGCCGCGTGCCTTGGCCTCGGTTTCGGCCAATTCTGCGTCCGGTTCGGAATCGGTGACAATCCCGGCCCCGGTGCGGAAGCGGATCGCTGCTCCACTCACCAACATGCTGCGGATCAGGATGTTCAGATCCATCCGCCCATCGAGTCCGAGATAGCCCATGGCACCAGTGTAGAAGCTACGACCGTGCTGCTCCAGTTCGGCAATGATCTCCATGCAGCGAACCTTGGGGCAGCCAGTGATCGTACCCCCGGGGAACACAGCGCGAATGATGTCACCGGGGCTGTGGTCGGGAACCAGACGCCCGACCACGTTGGAGACGATGTGATGGACGTGGGCGTAGCTTTCGATTGTCATCAGTTCATCGACCCGGACCGTTCCGGGAATGCAGATCCGGCCCAGGTCATTACGCTCCAGGTCGATCAGCATGATGTGTTCCGCGCGCTCCTTCGGGTGCCCCAGCAATTCTTTCGACAGCGCTTGATCCTGTGCTTCCGACAGCCCGCGCGGTCGCGTCCCGGCGATCGGCCGGACCTGCGCGACCCCATTGTGCACGGCGACCAGGCGCTCCGGCGACGAGGACAGCAGCGTGCCGCCGGGAAGCCTGGCAAGGCCGGCAAAGGGTGCCGGATTCGCCCGTGCCAGGCGACGATGAATCGCGACCGGATCCAGCGCAGCGGCTGCAGTCCCGGTCCAGGCGCGTGAAAGATTGACCTGGAACACGTCGCCGGCCAGGATGTAATCACGAATCTGCTCGACGCCGCGCTTGAACCGATCACCATCTTCAGGCTGCAGCCGGATCGGAGTCACCTCGGAGGTCTCCGCCGGGGCGGCCGAGATCGATGCATCCACAAAGTTGGCGGCGGCGTCCAGCAGTGTGTGGTTTTCAGCCACCAGCCAGGCCTCATCGTGCTGGTGATCAATCTGCACCGCCGCATCGCAGCGCTGCGCCAGCGCTACCGGCAGACCGTCGTCGGCTGCAGGCAACTGCAGTCGCGGCTCGATGCCGGCAGCCAGCTCGTACCCCAGGTAGAGAAACCAGCCGCCTTCGAACGGCAGCCGATCCAGCTGCACGCTGCGCTCGGCCCGCCATGCGGTATCGAGTCGCTCGAGAAAGCCTGCGGCATTTCCAGACGCTGTGAGCAGTGGCGAACTGCCTTCGGTTGCATGCAGCAGCATCGACCAGCGTCCGAGCCGACCGCCGCGGCTGGTGCTTTCAAGCAGGAACGGCCACTCTGCAGGTGCCCTGGCGTGCAGCGCCGCCAGTTCCGGAGCGCGGGCCAGTCGGCGGGAGACGCTCACTCTGAACGGCAGAACAACAGCGTTCCGTTGGTGCCTCCGAAGCCAAACGAGTTGGAGATGGCGACGCGGATCTCGCGTTCCTGCGCGGTGTTGGGAACCAGATTGATTCCGGCACAGGCCTCGTCTGGCCGCTCAAGGTTGATCGTCGGTGGAATGACACCGTGGGACAGCGCAAGAATCGAAAAGATTGCTTCGACTCCTCCGGCTGCACCTAGCAGATGCCCGGTCATCGATTTGGTCGAACTTACCGCCAGATTTTCGACATGATGGCCAAAAGCCGAGCGTACTGCCTCGATTTCAGCACGATCGCCCAACTGCGTTGAGGTGCCGTGGGCATTGACATAATCGATCTCTTCCGGTGCCAGTCCGGCGTCGTGGATCGCAGCCAGCATGCAGCGCCTGGCACCATCACCGCCTTCCACGGGAGATGTGATGTGATGCGCATCGCCGCTCATGCCGTAGCCTCTGAGCTCGGCGTAGATCCTGGCGCCGCGTTTGCGGGCGTGCTCCAGTTCTTCCAGGACGACTATACCTGCCCCGTTGCCCAGCACGAAGCCGTCGCGACCCTGGTCCCAGGGCCGGCTGGCGGCTTCAGGATCATCGTTGCGGGTAGACATCGCGCGGGCCGCGCTGAAACCGGCCATCGCGGTCGGCGTAGTGCCAAATTCGGCGCCGCCGGCGACCATCACATCGGCGTCACCGTAGACGATCAGCCGCGCTGCTTCACCGATGTTGTGGGTCCCGGTGGTACAAGCGGTAACCAGGGCGATGTTCGGTCCCTGATAGCCATAGCGAATCGAGATGTGGCCCGCAACCATGTTGATGATGCAGCTCGGCACGAAGAACGGTGAGATCCGGCGCGGACCCGCGTCGACATAGATCTGGTGGGTGTCCTCGATCGCCTTGATCCCGCCAATCCCGGACCCGATGGCGACGCCGTAGCGGGTCGGGTCATCAGGTTCAGGCGGCAGGCCGGCGTCCTCGATCGCCTGCACTGCCGCGGCGATGCCGTAATGGATGAAGGGATCGGACTTGCGCACGTCCTTCGGTGCCATGTAGCGGTCCAGATCCAGATTACGGACTTCACCCGCGATCCGGCAGCTGAATCTCTCGGCATCGAAAGCGGTCAGCGGCCCGATGCCGCTGCGGCCGTTGACCACGTTGTCCCAGGCCTGGGCGACATCATTGCCGACCGGGCTGATGCAGCCCAGTCCGGTGACCACGACCCGGCGCTCACCACGCATGGCGAGCTCCCGGGACCATCAATGCAAGCACGTGGGTCCGCATTGACCTTACTTGTCGGAAACCGACTTGATGTAGTCGATCGCCTGCTGGACGCTGGTGATCTTCTCGGCTTCCTCGTCCGGAATCTCGCACTCGAAGGCTTCTTCGAGGGCCATCACCAGTTCCACGGTATCAAGCGAATCGGCACCGAGGTCGTCGACGAACGAAGCACTGGGCGTGACTTCTTCTTCCTTGACGCCGAGTTGCTCGACCACGATCTTCTTGACTTGTTCTTCGATGCTGCTCATCAGGCTTGTCCTCTCAATGGTTAGATGAAGGCGCGCACATTGTAGGGAACAATCGGCGCGGCTTCCAGCTTATCCGCAATCCAGTGCACAAGTGCACGGGAGATTGGAAAAAAATATTCATTTAATTCAGTTAATTATATTATATATTTGAGGTTTCACGTCATGTACATTCCACCATTGACGTGAATCGTCTGGCCGGTGATCCAGGCGGCCGAGGGACCCGCCAGCCAGGTGACCGCAGCCGCGACATCGTCGGGCTGGCCGAGCCGGCCCAGCGGAATGCCGGAAGCAAGCTGCTCGCGCTGGGTTTCAGCCAGCCCTCGCGTCATGTCGGTGTCGATGAATCCAGGCGCGACCACGTTGACGGTGATTCCGCGTGCCGCGATCTCCTGTGCCAACGAGCGTGAAAAGCCCGACAGACCGGCCTTGGCCGCCGCGTAATTGGTCTGACCCGGGTTGCCACTGTAGCCGACCACCGAGGAGATCGAGACGATCCTGCCCTCGCGCGCCTTCAGCATACCTTTCAGGCAGGCTCGGCTCATACGCATGACGCCGGTCAGGTTGGTTTCGATCACCGAGTACCAGTCCTCGTCGCGCAACCGCAACAGCAGCTGATCGCGAGTGATCGCGGCGTTGTTGACCAGCACGGTCGGCGCCGAGGCATCCGCGCTGATTGCAGCGACCAGCGTGGCGACGGCCTCGACATCATTGACGTCGAGTACACGGCCACGACCGCCGCCCAGCCGTGCCGAAATCTCGGCGGCCCCGGCTTCGCTGGTTGCCGTACCGAAAACAATCGCTCCATGTGCCGCCAGACGGTCGGCGATTGCCGCGCCGATTCCGCGGCTGGCGCCAGTGACCAGTGCCACCTTGCTATCGAGAGAATAGGCTTGCTCCAGTGTCCGCAGATCCATCAAGCAGTGCCCTCCACTCGGGTTTGACCGGCTGCCGCGGCCAGGCCGTGCACCGACTCCAATGCAAGCCACTCGGAATCACCGTGGATACGCTTGCCAAGTCCGCTCAATACGCGCCCCGGACCGCATTCGAAGAAGCGCGCTGCGCCGCGTTCGATCAGGGCCTGAATCGTACGCGTCCACGGTACGGGCCGAGTCAGCTGCTGTACCAGCGCAGTACGAATCGATTCTGGATTCGAATGTACCTGAAGGTCGGCATTGTGCAACAGCTCGATCTGCGGTGAGCGCAGCTGGATTTCATCGAGTGCGTCGCGCAGACCGGACTCGGCGCTGGCCATCAAAGGTGAATGGGCCGGCACGCTGACCGGTAATAACAGCGCTCGGCGGGCACCGGCTTCGCGACAGTCGAGCGCAGCCGCCTCGACCGCTGCACGGGTTCCAGCGATTACCAGCTGGCCAGGCGAATTGTAGTTCGCAGCGACGGCACCCGGGTGGCTGGCGCAGATGCGCTCGACTTCAGCGTCATCCAGACCAAGAATTGCCGCCATCGCACCTTCACCTTCGGCGACCGCATCCTGCATCAGCCTGCCGCGGAGATGCACGACGCGGATTGCATCGGCGAACTGCAGCGCATCGGCCGCGACCAGTGCCGCGTATTCGCCCAGGCTGTGCCCGGCCATGGCCAGCGGCATCGAACCACCGAGCTCGCGATAGACGCGCCAGACCGCGATATCGGCAGCGAGCATCGCAGGCTGTGTCCAAAAGGTCTGATTTAGCTGCTCGGCGGGGCCTTCACTGACCAACATCCACAGATCACGTCCCAGGGCGTCGGAGGCCTCGTCGAAGGTCGTACGCACCGCGCCATGCTTCGCAGCCAACTCGGCCAGCATGCCGACGGCCTGCGAACCCTGACCGGGAAAAATCGCGGCTGCATTCATGAAACTCCTACCCCGATTGGTACGTTGATTCGTACGTGTCATTGTTCTTATCCGCGCTGCTTGCGGCATGCCGCCAGCAACACAATTTTACCGCTTTACCGCGCTGTCGGATCAGCCGCATGGCCCTCTAGTAACGAACCAGCGCCGCGCCCCAGGTAAAGCCGCCGCCGAATGCTTCGAGCAGCATCAGTTGGCCGCGCTGGACGCGCCCCGAGCGGATCGCCTCATCCAGCGCCATCGGCACCGACGCAGACGAGGTATTGCCGTGACGATCGACGGTAACGATCACCCGCTCCATTGGCATGCCCAGTTTCTTCGCCGTGGCCTTGATGATGCGCAGATTGGCCTGGTGCGGTATCAGCCAGTCCAGATCATGCCTGCTGAGCTTGTTGTGAGCCAGGGTTTCATCGACGATGCGGCCCAGCGTGTTAACCGCAACCTTGAACACCTCGTTGCCCTTCATCCGGATCGTCAGACCACCTCTGGGCTCCGGAAGAAAGCCGCGTGAGACGCCAACATCGACCTTCAGCAGGTCACCGTAATCGCCATTGGCATGAATATGGGTCGAAAGCACACCGGGCTGACTATCGGCGACCAGAACCGCTGCGCCGGCGCCGTCGCCGAACAGCACGCAGGTGCCTCGATCGGTCCAGTCGACCATTCGGGTCAGGGTCTCGGCCCCGACAACCAGAATCTTCGAAGCGGTGCCGGCCTGAATGAACTGGGTTGCGATCGACATCGCGTAAATGAAGCCGCAGCACGCGGCGTTGACGTCGAACGCACCGCAGTCGCCCAGACCCAGGCGCTTCTGGATCAGACACGCAGTCGATGGAAACACCAGGTCCGGGGTGGTCGTGCCAACGATCAGCAGGTCAATCTCGGATGGATCGATGCCGGCATCCTTGATCGCGATCCTGGCGGCCTGCTCGGCCAGGTCTGCAGTGGTCTGACCTTCGAGCGCGACGCAACGCTCGCGGATTCCGGTTCGATCGCGGATCCACTCGTCGGAGGTGTCGACGATCTTTTCCAGGTCGGCGTTGGTGACCACATTGTCGGGCAGGTAGGCCCCGGTGCTGGCGATGCGTGCGTACATGGTTATTCCTCAGACTACAGGCGGGCCGGAACCGGAATGCCGGCTAAACCGTGGCCCACAACTGGCGTTCCAGCTCGGTCAGCATGTCGCGGCGCACTTCCTGTGCCGCGACTTCCAGCGCGCGCGCCAAGCCTTCGACCGAAGCGTGGCCGTGACTCTTTATGACGATACCATCGACGCCCAGCAGCGATGCGCCGTTGTGCCCCTGTGGATCGTAGCGCCGCGTCAGATCGCGAGACAGACGTCGCAGCGCCGGTCCCGACCACCAGGGCTGGGCGCTGCGCTCGACTTCGGACAGCAGCATGGCGATCGCACCTTCGGCGGATTTAAGCAGGATGTTGCCCGCGAACCCGTCACAGACTACAAGATCGGCTCGACCGCAAAACACGTCATGGCCCTCGACGAAGCCGATGAATTCAATCCCGCCCTGCCCCTCGCCGAGCCGCCGGGCAGCTTCGCGGATCACGTCGGGACCCTTGCTGGGCTCGCTGCCGATGTTGAGCAGACCGACCCTGGGCGGACGTTGCAGGAGCGCGCCCACTGCCGCATTCCCGAGCACGGCAAATTCGATCAGACGTGCGGCATCGACGCCGATGTTCGCGCCGAGATCCAGCACCCAGGCCGAACCTCCGCGCACTGGAAATTCTGTCATCAGCGCAGGACGCTCGATCCCGGGCAACATGCCCAGTGCGGCTCGCGACAGCGCCATCAGCGCGCCGGTGTTGCCGGCGCTGACCGCGGCATCGGCTCGGCCGGCAGCGACCTCGGCCAGCGTCAGCGCCATGCTGGACTTGCGTCCGTGTCGCAGGGCCTCGGCCGGACTCGAAGTCATCGCCACGAATTCGGTGCTGCGCACGAGTTCGCAGCGTTCGCCCAGCGCAGCAAGCTCGCGGTCATCCAGTCTCGAGGGGTTGGCGACCAGTCGAAGCTGCAGCAACGCATCTCGTTGCAATGCGATCGACGCAGCAGCGACTGCAGCGCGTGGATCGAAATCCGCGCCCATGGCATCGAGTGCAACGGTCACCGTGCGCTCGGCATCGCTCCCGCCGGGCACGGCGGCCGAAGCCGGGCGCTTTGTATCGGTCACGCCAACTCAGCTCCGAGGATCACTCCTCGTCCTGGTCCGGCTCGACTTCCTCGGCGACTTCGATTACCTGGCGGCCGCGGTAGAAACCCTCGGCGCTGACGTGATGACGACGATGAATCTCGCCGGTTGCGCGTTCCTCGGACACGACTGCCGCGCTGAGACTGTCGTGCGAACGACGCATGCCGCGACGCGACGGGGTTTTACGACTTTTTTGTACGGCCATGGTGGCTCTCTCCGTTGTTGTACGTTCTGTAAATCTGCAATCATCGAGCCGGCAGGGCCGGCATTGCGGCATCGCCAAGCGACACCGAACCAATTGTTGTCACTCGATCGGACCGGACTCGCGATACCGAAACTCCGACCCTGCTGCCGCGCTCAATCCGGCTCGCGATCCGACGGGCTGCGCTTCAGCCCAGCCAGCGCCGCGAACGGACTCGCCTCCGAAGTGACCGGAGACTCGGCCGGCGGTCCGGCCAGCAGATGCTGCTCCAGTGGCTCCAGTGTCGGGTCACGCGGCACCAGCGGCAAGGCGAGCAGGAGCTCGTCCTCGACCAGTTCGATCAGCTTCAGACGTCCGTTCTTGACCAGCTTCGGCTCAAGATTTTCCGACAACCCGGCCAGCGCTGTCTCGTCGGCGATCACCGCGATCGAACTGCTGCCGTCAATCACGTGCATGTACCGCGCCAGGCTGCGCTGACAGGTCAGCGGCAGCGCGCCGGCAAACCGGACATCCAGCCGCACGGTCCCCTGATCGTCGCGCCATGCGTCGATCTCGAACTTGATCTCGGCGTCCAGCTCTGGCGCATCCAGCAGATCAAGCAGTCGCTTCATGTTACGAAGTGGAAGCCCGCCGGCAAAACGCCGTCGGCCCTCCGCCGCACGATCCACGTCAACCCAGTCCGGAAAATCACGTGACATAGCCGATCAGTATATCATTCATAGCATCTCTGCAATAGCCTTCAGGTACTTTCCGCCCATGCCTCTGATGCCACTGGTGCTCGCTTCCGTTTCACCCTACCGAGCTGCCCTGCTGGACCGATTCGGGTTGCCGTTCGAAACCCGCACCAGCAACTTTGATGAAACTCCGCTGGACAGGGAATCTCCGGACGCACTGGTAAGGCGCCTGTCGCTCGGCAAGGCTCAGACGGTGGCACAGGCCCGGCCGTCGGCCTTCATCATCGGCGCCGACCAGGTGGCCGTGCTCGGTGACCGGATCCTTGGCAAACCGGAAACTCGCGAGCGCGCAATTGCCCAGCTTGAGGCGATGTCCGGTCGAGAGGTTCATTTCCTTTCGGGATTGGCTCTGGTCGGTCCCGGGCTGCAGCGAGTCGATGTCGTACCGACCGTGCTGGAATTCCGCAACCTGACTGCAGACGAAATCGAGCGCTACGTCAAACATGACGCGCCGCTGGATTGCGCCGGCGCGATTCGGTCAGAAGGCCTGGGCGTTGCCCTGCTCGAACGCCTCAGCGGCGACGATCCCAGTGCGCTGATCGGTCTGCCGTTGATTCGACTGGCTCAATGGTTGCGCGACGTCGGTTTCGACTTGCCATAAGCAGGGAAACTGAATGCAACACTGATTGCAAATCGCTTGGCAGCCCCCACCGCATTGCTCTACAATACGCGGCTTGCTGCAGCGCGGCTCGACGCGGATCCGCAAGAGCATGAAGCGGCGCTGGAGTGGTCGATCGCGGTAATTTCCAAGAACCGTGACCGTCACTTGCGGTTTGCTTCCGCGCGACAAGTTCGGAGAGGTGGCAGAGTGGTCGAATGCGGCGGTCTCGAAAACCGTTAACGGGTTTACGCCCGTTCGGGGGTTCGAATCCCCCCCTCTCCGCCAGACACGAGGAACCCCGCGCATGCGGGGTTTTTTGTGTCTGGCGGGGAGGGGATCCCGGGTTCGAACCTGGGGCATGGGTCGAGCGCTCAACGCATCGAAGGCACCACGCAATCCCGAAACCCCATCCCAGACCAGCATGGCCTCTGGTTCGAACCGAGCGAAAGCGAGCTCGATGCGGAGCAACCCGAGCGACAGCGCTGGGCAAGCGCCGCAGGCGCGCAGTCAATCCCCCCCTCTCCGCCAGACACGAGGAACCCCGCGCATGCGGGGTTTTTTGTGTCTGGGATCCGGCACGCGGGACTGGAGTCTTCAGGAATCCCCGGCCAGGTGCAGATCCAGAAACTCCAGAATTGCCCGGTAGCCCTCGATCTCGTTGGCACGGTTGCGGAATCCGTGACCCTCGTCCGGAAACAGCACGTATTCCACCGGCACATTGTTGTCGCGCAACGCCTGCACGATTTCATCGGATTCGACCTGCAACACGCGCGGGTCGTTGGCACCCTGCAGTACCATCATCGGTCGCCGGATCCTGTCGGCGTGGAACAGCGGCGAGATCCGGCGCAGGCGCTCGGCATCTTCGGCCGGGTCACCCAGCTCGGCGAACAACGCATCCCGCTGCGGTCCCCACCAGGCCGGAATGCTTTCCAGCGTCCGCAGCCAGTTGGTGACACCGAAGATGTTTACCCCGGCCTCGAATACTTCCGGCCGAAACGCCAGCGCCGCGGCCACCATGTAGCCGCCGTAACTCCCGCCCATGATGCCGATCCGGTCGGCGGCGACCCAGTCCATCGCGGCCAGCATGTCGCGTGCGGCAACCACATCATCCAGGTCGCATTCGCCATGGCAGCGGTCATCAGCCGCATAGAAGGTCTTGCCGTAGCCGGAACTGCCGCGGTTGTTGATGTCGAAGACCGAGTAGCCGTGGTTGATCAGGTACTGGTTCAACGCCGAGTACCCGATCCGCGCCTGGCCGCCGGGTCCGCCATGGACGCGCACCAGCATCGGTATCAGCATGTCTGCAGAGGCGCCGTGCGGCCGGTACAGAACACCCGGGATTTCCATGCCGTCGTACGAGGCAAAGCGGATCACTTCGCCGTCGACCAGGTGATCGATGTCGATTTCCGGGTTCAGCGAGGAGGTCAGGGCGCGCGGATCGGCGGATGACTCGCCCATGGGCACGACGAACAAGTCACTCGGCCGACGGCTGGAACTGACGTAGAACGCCAACAGACCATCGTCGGAGGAAAACTGCACCGAGCTCAGGTTGCCGTCCGGCATTTCCGGCAATTGCACTGCCGAGAAGTCTTCAGCATCCATCAGACGCAACGCGGTACGCGAATCCTGGTTGATTCCGGCGACCAGGTAGTTGCCGCCGCGCGAGCGGCTGGCGTACATCACGTCCCACTCGGGCTTGAGCATGATCTGCTCCTCCCCGGTCTGCATGTCGCGCCGGACCAGGTAGGCGAACTCCGAATCGCGGTCGGTCAGGTAGAACAGGTGACCGCTGTCCGCGCTGAACGTGGCCGCCTCGTTGGCCACGGCACCATCATCGGCAACCAGGGTCGTGATCGCGCCGCTCTGCCGGTCCCAGACCAGGATGTCGGAATCGCTGCGCAGATGGACTTTGCCGAAGCTGACGTAGCGCCCGTCGGGAGAGACGGCGCCGGGAAAGGCATCGACGGTATTCTCGACCAGCAGCGTCCGCGCCAGCGTCCCGCTGTCGTACTCGTAAACATCGAACACGGCGTTGTCGCGCTCGTTGCTGGCGATCCAGAAGCGTGTGCCGTCGGCCGAAAAGCCGGCGAAGCTCGCCTTCAGTTCCTCGCCCGGCGTCAGATCGACCACACGCCCGTCAGGCTGGCGCAGGTAGACATGGTTGAGCTCGTTGCCGCCCTGGTCGGCGGTGTAGAGCAGTCGATCATCGTTCGGGAAAAAGCCGATGACGAAGATCGAGTCGGTCGTCGAGTCGGTCAGCGCGCGGGCCGGGCCGCCTTCAACCGGCTGCTCGTAGACGTTGTAGATGCCGCTGCGGTTGCTGGAAAAGACGATCCGGCTGCCGTCCGGCGAAAAGCTGGCGCCGGTCACGCCCTCGGTCTGCATGAACTGCTCGATGCTGTATTTCGGCACATCGACGGCGGCCGCCGCAGCCGGTTCCGAAACGGCCGGGACATCGTTTGCGGCAGCAGTGGCTGTTTCGGGGGCGGGCGCATCCGGCCGGCAGGCGACCAGCAGCAGCGCCGGCAGGGCAAGAAGGATTCGGTGTTTCATTTCGGGCTTCCGCGCACAGAGCAGAGGCGGCACAGTAGGCCCGCGGACGCGATTCCGTCAAGCGGCTTCGGTTCTGCGCACGCCACAGGTCTTGTGCCGAAGGATCCCGGCCGTACCTCAGTTGCCGAGGGCTGGATGCGTCGCCGAAAACGCCGGATCGGATTCCCACGCCGCGACCACACGGCTCAGGACCGCATGAGGCTTGGGGTCGATTCGTTCGCGAAAGCGTGCCCAGCTCAGGAAGCAGGCCAGCCGAAGACCGTCATCGCCGGACGGGTCGACCCGTTCGAATCGTCGATTCAACTCGACGAGGCTGCTGCCGATCCGGTCGCGCTGTCGCGCAAGGTAGGGAACCTGTTCGGGTGTGAGTCCGTCGCGCTCGAGCAGGAACAGATTGACCGTTGCATCCAGCGCGGTATCCACCATCAGGTAGCGGTCGTAGGCGGCAAGCTCCGGCAGGAAGTGATCACCGCCCTGCTCGCGCGTCCAGCGCAGAATGCTGCTGGAGTCGGTCAGCGGCGTTTCGGCGCCACTCAGGAACGGTACCCGGCGAGTCGGGGACGCTGCCGCGCTTGCGGCGTAGTCGATTTCGACGAACTCGAATTCGATGCCCTGTTGGGCCAGGGCGACGCGACAGTGCCGAACGTAGGGCGAGGTGTAACTGCCGAACAACTGAATCATGGCTCGACCTCCTGATGACGACTGCGGGATTGTGATTGTACGATCCATCCCTGTGCTGCAGGGCACCTTGATTTTCGCGGCACCAGAGCCGCGACCGGCGCCGGCTTTGCAGAGGCTACACTAACGGCCTTTCGTTTGTGACCGATTGCCGATGCCCAGACTCCAGTCCAAGGTCAATCGCAACGATCCTGAATTCAGGAACCGCGATACCCATCATCGCGCCCTGGCCGAGGGTCTTCGGAGTACGCTCGCGGCCACCGCAATGGGCGGTCCGGAGCGCTCGCGCGAGAAGCATGTGGCGCGCGGCAAGCTGCTCGCGAGGGAGCGCATCCGTACCCTGCTCGACCCGGGCAGCGCATTCCTCGAGATCGCGCCGCTGGCCGCCCATGGCCTGTACGACGGCGAAGCACCGGCGGCCGGCGTGGTTGCCGGCATCGGCCGGGTCGAGGGCGTCGAATGCGTAGTTCTGGCCAACGACGCCACGGTCAAGGGCGGCACCTATTACCCGATGACGGTGAAAAAACATCTGCGGGCACAGGAAATCGCGCTGGAAAACCACCTGCCCTGCATCTACCTGGTCGATTCCGGCGGTGCCTTCCTGCCGCTGCAGGACGAAGTCTTCCCGGACAAGGAGCACTTCGGCCGGATCTTCTACAACCAGGCGCGGCTGTCGGCCCGGAACATTCCGCAGATCGCGGTGGTCATGGGTTCGTGTACCGCCGGCGGTGCCTACGTGCCGGCAATGTGTGACGAGGCGATCATCGTTCGCGAGCAGGGCACGATCTTTCTCGGCGGCCCGCCGCTGGTCAAGGCCGCAACCGGCGAGGAAGTCGATGCCGAAACCCTCGGCGGCGCCGACGTGCATACCCGACTGTCCGGGGTGGCCGATCATTTCGCCGAAAATGATACCCATGCACTGGCGATCGCGCGCGAGATCGTTGCCCACCTGAATCGCCCCGAAGCAGCATGGGTTGCAAAGCGGCCCAGCATCCAGCCGTTGTATCCGGCCGAGGAGATCTACGGCATCCTGCCCGACGACACCCGCTACCCGTTCGATGTCCGCGAGGTGATCGCGCGGCTGGTCGACGGCTCGGAATTCCAGGAGTTCAAGCCGCGCTACGGCAACACACTAGTGACCGGTTTCGCCCACCTGCATGGGTACCCGGTCGGCATCATCGCCAACAACGGAATCCTGTTCTCGGAGTCGGCGCTCAAGGGCGCGCACTTCATTCAACTGTGCAATCAGCGCGGTATTCCTTTGATCTTCCTGCAGAACATTACCGGCTTCATGGTCGGAAAGAAATACGAGCAGGCCGGGATTGCCAAGGACGGCGCGAAGATGGTGACCGCTGTGGCCTGTTCGCAGGTGCCGAAGTTCACCGTCATCATCGGCGGCTCTTTCGGTGCCGGCAACTACGCCATGTGCGGCCGGGCCTACGGCGCGCGCTTTCTCTGGACCTGGCCCAACGCCCGGATTTCGGTAATGGGCGGCGAGCAGGCCGCCAGCGTGCTGGCCACGGTGCGGCGCGACGGCCTGGAGGCCCGCGGCGAGCCCTGGAGCAGCGACGAGGAAGAGTCCTTCAAGGCGCCGATCCGCGACCAGTACGAGCGCCAGGGACACCCCTACTACGCCAGTGCCAGACTGTGGGATGACGGCGTGATCGACCCGGCCGACACGCGCCGCGTGCTGGGCCTTGCGATCGCGGCGGCGCACAACGCGCCGATCGAGCCCGAGGGCTATGGCGTGTTCAGGATGTAATTGAAAATATTTCAAGTTTCAGGTTCCAGGTGCGAAACCAGCAGCCGTGATGAATCGGTGGCAAGGGATGCATCTTGTAAAAACTGAGGCTCGGTTCCTTCAACCTGAAAGCTGAAACTTGACACCAGAAACCCGACATTCCCGAGACCCGACACAAGCCATGCTGCAGATCGAAACCGACCATCGAAACGTAACGAGGCTCCGGCTTGACCGCCCGGAGGTTCATAACGCCTTCAATGCCGAGTTGATCGAGGCGCTGGCAGAGCGCTTCCGCGAATTCGCTGAGCGCCCGCCGCGCGCGCTGGTGCTGACCGGACAGGGACGCTCGTTTTCGGCCGGCGCGGATCTCGGCTGGATGCGCTCGATGGCCGATGCCGACGAAGACAGCAACCGGCGTGACGCCGAGCGACTGGCCTCGATGTTCCGTGCCCTGGATGAACTGCCCTGCCCGACGATCGCCCGGGTCAATGGCCCGGCCTTTGGTGGCGGGGTCGGCCTGATCTGCTGCTGCGATATCGCGATCGGCGTTGATTCGGCCAGCTTCGGCCTGACCGAAGTACGGCTGGGATTGATCCCGGCCACCATCGCGCCGTTCGTGCTGGCTCGCATCGGCAGCGCCCGGGCCCGGCGCTGGATGCTGACCGGCGAGCGCTTCGACAGCATCGCGGCAGTCGAGGGCGGATTGTTGCACGAACGTTGCCCGGCCGAGATACTGGACGCGCGAGTCGAGACCATTGTGGCCGACCTGCTCGCCGGCGGCCCGACCGCCGTCGACCAGTGCAAGCAGCTGATTCGCCGCATCCAGGATTTCGACGGCGGCCCGGCCGAGCTCGATGCGGTCACCGCGGCCTGGATCGCGCAACTCCGGGTCGGCGAGGAGGGCCAGGAGGGCCTGCGCGCATTTCTCGAAAAACGCAAACCTCGTTGGGTTGATGGAAGTGACTGATTTTTCTTGAAAGCGGGACACGAAGAAGGTTCGACGGACACGAACAGAGAAACGAAAGAGAACGCAATCACCAGGAGTAAACCCGGAGGATCTCGAGATTTTCGAAACGCGTTTGACTCAGTGACATTGCGTCCGTTTTGCTTCGTGCTCGTCGTGCCTTCTTCGTGTACTTCGTGCCGCAGCTCTTGATTCTGGAGACAAGATTGTTCAAGCGAATTCTGATTGCCAACCGCGGCGAGATCGCCTGTCGCATCATCGAATCCTGCCGCCGGCTGGGCGTCGAGACGGTCGCGGTGTACTCCGAGGCCGATCGCTCGGCTCGCCATGTGCGCCTGGCCGATCGCGCGCTTTGGATCGGGCCGGCCGAGGCCTCGGCTTCCTACCTGCGTGCCGAGCGGATCATCGAAGCGGCGCGGACGGCCGGCGTCGATGCGGTGCATCCCGGCTACGGCTTCCTGTCCGAGAACGCCGATTTCGCCCGCGCGCTGGCTGATAGCGGCATCGTGCTGATCGGACCGAAGCCGGAGACCATCGAAGCGATGGGCTCGAAGGCGCGGGCCAAGGCGATCATGGGCGCGGCCGGCGTACCGCTGGTGCCGGGCTACCACGGCGACGACCAGTCCGACGCAACGCTGGTCGCCGAAGCCGCACGGATCGGCTTCCCGCTGATGCTCAAGGCCGCGGCCGGCGGCGGCGGCAAGGGCATGCGCGTGGTGCGTTCGGCCGAACAGTTCGCCGAAGCGTTGGCGGCGGCGCGGCGCGAGGCACAGTCGGCCTTCGGCGATCAGCGCATGATCCTGGAGCGCTATGTCGAACGCCCGCGGCACATCGAGGCCCAGGTCTTCGGTGATACGCGGGGTCGGGTCGTGCACCTGTTCGAGCGCGACTGCTCGGCCCAGCGGCGTCATCAGAAGGTGATCGAGGAAGCACCGGCCGCAGGTCTCGATCCCGAGCTGCGCGCGCAATTGCTGGAAGCCGCGGTGCAGGCAGCAAAGGCGGTCGATTACGTCGGCGCCGGCACGGTCGAATTCCTGGTCGATGCGGCCGGGTTCTATTTCCTGGAAATGAACACGCGGCTGCAGGTCGAGCACCCGGTCACCGAGCGGGTCACCAGGCTCGATCTGGTCGAGTGGCAGCTGCGCGTCGCGGCCGGCGAGCCGCTGCCACTGAGCCAGGACCAGATCCGCTGCGAGGGTCACGCGATCGAGGCCCGGATCTATGCCGAGGACCCGGACCGCGGCTTCCTGCCCGGCTCCGGTCGCATCGATGCGCTGCGCTGGCCCGAGGCGCCGGCGGTGCGGATCGACACCGGGGTCGAGGCCGGCGATGCAGTCAGCATCCACTACGACCCGATGATCGCCAAGCTGGTGGTCGACGGGCCGAACCGTCGGGTCGCGCTGTTGCGCCTGAAGCAGGCGCTGGCGACGACCCAGGTCGGCGGTCTGACGACCAACCTCGGCTTCCTGCTGCAGCTGGCCCACGGAGAGGAATTCGACCGGGCGCAGGTCGACACCGGTTATCTCGACCGCGATCTCGACGCCCTGCTCGACCGTGATCGGCCGATCCCGGCCGAGGTCTGGGGCGCGGCATCGGCCTGGTGGCTGGACGATGACGAGCGCCGGGCCCAACAGCATGACGCATCGCCCTGGGCGCACCCGGACGGCTGGCGCGCCGGAATCAACGAAGGACGCCGGATCGATCTGGAAATTGGTGCGCGGCGACTCGAACTGGACTGCATCGGTGCCCACCGCAGCGGCTATCGTTTCGAACTCGACGGCCAATCGCACCAGGCGCAACTGCGGCAGGCCGACACCCCGGCCTGGAGCCTGACCCTGGACGACCGCGCCTCGCGCGTGTTCCTCCATCCGGCCGGCGACCAGCTCGAAGTGGTGCACGATCACCGCCGCTGGGCGATTCGCCGTCACCGCCGCTTCGAATCGGTCGAGGGCACGGCCGGCGGCAGCGGCCGCGTAGTCGCGCCGATGCCCGGCAAGATCATCGAGGTCGCGGTCCGCGACGGCGACACCGTCGAGTCGGGCCAGACCCTGGTGCTGATGGAGGCGATGAAGATGGAACTGACCATCCGCGCCGAGATCGCCGGCACCGTCGCCCAGGTCCATGCCGAAGCCGGAAGCCTGGTCGAGGCTGATACGGTGCTGGTGGAGATCGAGTAATTCGGCTGTCCTCAGGGCCGCCGACGACCAGTCGCGAAGCCGACTCCGCTGGTGTACCCCGTCGTTAATCCTGTAACGTTGCGCAAGTCGGAAAGCGCTTGGCTGCAAGGCAGGGCTCGCCGGGAATGCGTATTGCCTTTCCAGAAGCCCCAAGGCCGGTTGATTCAAGACCCGACCTGCTGCGACGCCCCCAGGCTGTCCATCTGCGAGGTTTTTCTCGGTCGCGCATCCTCACCTGCCGATATTGACAAGCAGGGCGAGTCCGGCCGCGGTGCGCTCGGTCGTGAAACACCGCGGTGACAAGCCCTGGAGCCGTCTCGCGACGGTCGGGTCAGGAATAATTCGGGCTAATGCCGCAGATGAGCGCGATTGTCTTTTCGATCCTGCTCGCCCTTCGGGAGTGCATCTGCGTCGACATTGCGACGTTGCGACCCTTGTGACGGGCCTGCCATTCACGACGGGTCGCGCCTTGCACTGTCGACTCAGTCACACTCTGAATGTCACAGGATTAACGACGGGGTACAGTAGAATTGGAACTACCTCTCAAATCCTCCACGGGGCGCCTCCGAATGGCAGCGGATCAGGTCAGAATCGTCGAGGTCGGTCCGCGGGACGGCCTGCAGGACGAGTCGCGCTACGTGCCAGTGGAGACCAAACTGCGCCTGATCCATCGCCTGGCCGATGCCGGGCTGCCGGTGATCGAGGTCACCAGTTTTGTCTCGCCGCGCTGGGTGCCGCAGCTGGCCGATGCCGAGGAGATCATGGCCGGGCTCAAGCGTCGGTCCGATGTGCGTTATCCGGTTCTGGTGCCGAACGAGAAAGGCTATGCCCGGGCACGCGTGGCCGGGGCCGAAGAGGTGGCGGTGTTCTCGGCCGCATCCGAGGCCTTCAACCAGCGCAACATCAATTGCTCGATCGATCAGTCCTTCGAACGCTTCCGCCCGGTGCTCAAGCAGGCCCAGGCCGATGGCGTTCAGGTTCGGGGCTACATTTCTTGCGTGCTCGGTTGTCCCTATCAGGGCGAGGTGCCGATTCGCGACGTAGTACGGGTGGCCGAAGCGCTGCTGGAGGCCGGCTGCGCCCAGATTTCACTGGGCGATACCATCGGCGTCGGTACGCCGGAGAAGACCGGCCGGATGCTCGATGCGGTAATCTCCTCGGTGCCTGCAGACCGGCTCGCGGTTCACCTGCATGACACCTACGGCCAGGCGCTGGCCAACATTCTGGTGGCGCTGGACAAGGGTCTGCGGGTCGTCGACAGCTCGGTCGGTGGGCTCGGTGGTTGTCCCTACGCACGCGGCGCGACGGGTAATGTCGCGACCGAGGACGTCGTTTATATGCTCGAGGGTATGGGGATGTCGACCGGGGTCGATCTGAAGGAACTGTCGCGGGTGGGCCACTGGATCACCGGCACGCTCGGTCGGCCGGGCAGCCGTGCCGGCAGTGCCATCTTCAACAAGAGTTTCGGCGACTGAGAACCGCGGGATTGTCCACATCTTGATCACTCCCTACGTAAGCAAGGATCTGGAAAATACATGCAATTCAATAACATCAGGGCGATTGTTACCGGTGGAGTCTCGGGCCTGGGCCTGGCCGTGGCGCGACGCTTCGCATCGGCCGGGGCCCGGCTGGCACTGTTCGACGTCAACGAGGATCAGGCCGAACACGCAATCGCGGAACTGGGTGACTCCGCGGTGCGGTTCTTCCGCGCCGACGTCACCGACGAGGCTGCAATTGCTTCGGCAGTGGCCGAGGCCGAGGCGTTTCTCGGCGGCGGCATCGACGTGCTGGTCAATTGCGCCGGAATCCTCGGCGCGGGCCGCGTGCTGGGTCGCAACGGCGCCATGCCGCTGGACCGCTTCAAGGCTACCGTCATGGTCAACCTGGTTGGTAGCTTCAATGTCTCCAAAGCAGTGGCCGAACGGATGCAGCACAACGATCCGAAAATGGACGGCGAGCGCGGCGTGATCGTCAACACCGCATCGGTCGCCGCCTTCGAAGGCCAGATCGGCCAGGCCGCCTACTCGGCGTCCAAGGGTGGCATCGTCGGCATGACACTACCGATGGCACGCGAATTCACCCGGTTCGGCATTCGCGTCAACACCATTGCGCCAGGCGTCTTTCATACGCCGATGGTCGACACCATGCCGGCGGAAGTGCAGCAGGCACTGGGCGACTCGGTGCCGTTCCCGAAGCGCCTCGGACGGCCCGAGGAATTTGCTGATCTCTGCGTTCACCTGGTCGAGAATTCCTATTTCAACGGCGCCACGCTCAGGCTTGACGGCGCTATCCGGCTGGAGCCAAAGTAATGGATACCTTTTCTCGTGTCGTCGAGTTCGCCGATGAGAGATTCAATGTCGTTCATCGCGACAAGTTCCTGATCGGCCTGGAGATTCCGACCAGTGGCGAGCGCCACCAGAGTGTCTTTCTGGCCGAAATCAAGGATGATGACGATCGTCGCTACCTGCGCGTGGAAACCACGGTCGCGCCGCTGGCACAGCATGATCCGGTCAAGCTGTTGCGCATCAATCTGACGCTCCGGACTGGCTACCTGGCGGTGGGTGATCTGGAAAGCGTGCCGTTCCTGAAGCTTTGCCAGAACATCGCCTATCGTTACCTCAGCGACGAGATGCTCGACGACGAGATCCGGCGCATCGCCCAGCTCGGCGACGAGATCGAGAAGATGCTGATCCACGGCGGCGACTGGTTCTGAAGTCAGCACTACCCGCTTCACCTCGCGGCGTCGATGCCTGGCTGATCGATACCCGAGCGCGATATTGACGCGACATTGAAACGAGAGGAAAACCATGGATTTGATCAACGACCTGATTGGCCGTCTGGATTCGGCTGTGCTGCTTGCCTGGGCCTGGAAGATCTTCGCCGCGCTGCTGATCTTCGTCATCGGGCGCTTTATCGCCAGCATGATCGTCGGCACTCTGAAGCGGCTGATGACCCGGCGCAATCTCGACCCGGTGCTGGTGAATTTCCTTGGCTCGATTCTGAGAGCTATCCTGCTGGTCGCCATCGTGATTGCCGCGATCGGTCAGCTCGGTGTTCAGACCACGCCGCTGGTTGCGGTGCTCGGCGCGGCCGGCCTGGCCGTCGGCCTGGCGCTGCAAGGCTCGCTGTCGAATTTCGCCTCCGGCGTCATGCTGGTGCTGTTCCGCCCCTTAACCAAGGGTGATTTCGTCGAAGCCGGTGGAACTTCAGGCTCGGTCAACGAAGTCGGCATGTTCAATACCACCCTGACCACACCGGACAACCGTCGGGTGATCGTACCCAACAATCAGATCACGAGCTCGGTAATCACCAATTTTTCCGCCAATGCGACGCGCCGAATCGATTTGCTGATCGGCGTCGACTATTCCAATGATCTGAAAGTCGCGCGGGCCACCATGGAAAAAGTCGTGAAGGCGCACCCGAAGGTGCTTGAAGAGCCTGCGCCGGCCGTCTTGCTGATGGAACTGGCAGATTCCAGCGTGAATTTTGCGGTGCGGCCCTGGGTCGCGACCCCGGATTTCTGGGTCGTCCGGAACGAACTGCTGGAACAGATCAAGGCCGAGCTCGAGGCGGCAGGCTGCTCGATCCCTTTCCCCCAGCGGGACGTGCATCTTCACCAGGTGTAGATCGGGGTCAGTCCCTGACGATCCATCTCCGGCGCCGCGCAGGACGAGCGAGTTCTGCGATTGAGAAGTGAGTCCAGGATCGAATCCTCCAGGATCGAATCGCAAAAGGAGCCGCGTCTACGGTCCCCAGAGCATCCGGTCGAGGGCAGCGGACGGGGCATGACGCTCGAGATCGATGATTTCGCCGTCGAACTTCACGCCCTCGGCCTCAAGCAGTTCGCGCTGGCGGCGGTATTTCGCGCCGCCGGGTTTGAAACTGATCCGGCCCTGGGCGTTGACCACTCGATGCCAGGGTAGCTGCATTGAACGGGGAGCCAGACCGAGCGCCCGCCCGACCATCCGTGCCCGGCCCGGCAGACCCGCAAGCCTGGCAATTTCCCCGTAATTGAGTACGCAGCCGTACGGGATGCCCGAAACGACATCCCATACGCGTCGGTAGCGCTCGTCCTTATCGTTCGGAGGTGTCGGAGTCGGCTGGGCCATTCCGGTTGGCGAGGTAGAGCGTGCGCGAGAGAATACCATTGAGCATGTTGAGCTCGTCATCGTCCGGACGGGCACGCATGAATACGCGCCGCAGCCGCCGGTGCAGGGTTTCAGTCTGACCGGGCGTACTGAAGCGGATCGCGCTCATGGTGGCTTCGAGCCGGTCGAAGAACACTTCCATTCGCTCCATGCTGGCGCTAACCCGCTCCGACTCGATCGGCTGCGACCGTTCCTGACCACGTGCGGCCAGATGCAGCTCGTAGCAGATCACCTGCACCGCCTGCGCGAGGTTCAATGACATATAGGCATCGCCGGTAGGAATACTGACCAGGGCGTGGCAGCGGTCCAGCGCGGCGTTCTCCAAGCCGCTCTTCTCGGTACCAAACAGCACCGCGACCGGCCCGGCTTCGGTCAGCAGCTGTCGGGCCGCCTCGCGTGGCTCCAGTAGCGGCTGGCTGACCGTACGCGGACGCGCGCTGGTGCCGACCACGAAGCAGCAGTCGCCAATTGCCTCGTCGATGCTGCCGTGCACCGTGGCCTGATCGAGCAGGTCATCGGCGCTGGAGGCCAGCGCAGTGGCGCGCGAGTCGGGAAATCGTTCAGGATTGACCAGGTGCAGCCGGGTCAGGCCCATCACCTTCATCGCCCGGGCCGCCGAGCCGATATTGCCGGGATGCGTGGTGTGGTCCAGAACGATGCGCACGCGATCCAGCGGACCGCTGCGCGCGTGTTCAGGCGTCCTCGCCATCCTCTCCATCCAGATCGATCTCGACATCGTCGTCATCACTGGCCGCGATCCGGGCCAGCCCGATCAACTGCTCGCTGTTGCCCAGTCGAATCAGGGTCACGCCCTGGGTGTTACGGCCGAGCTTCGAGATCTCGCCGGCGCCGGTCCGCACCAGCGTACCTGCATTCGATGTCAGCATCACATCGTCGTCGTCGCTGATGCCGAGCGCGGCGACCAGCGGACCGTTTCTGCCCGAGGTCTGGATGCCGATCACGCCCTGCCCGCCGCGCCTGTAGACCGGGAACTCGTCCAGCGCGGTGCGCTTGCCGAAACCGTTGATCGTCGCCAGAAGCACGTCGCCATCCCCTCCTACCAGCATCGAGACCACTTGCTGCTCCGGCTTGAGACGAAGTCCGATCACGCCGCGGGTCTGGCGCCCCATCGGTCGGACATCGGATTCGTGGAAGCGGATTGCCTTGCCGCCGGACGAGAACAGCAGGATGTCGCGGCTACCGTCGGTAAAGGCCACATCGACCAGCTCGTCACCTTCCTCCAGCTCGATCGCCCAGATGCCGTTGGCACGAATGTTGGCGAAGTCCGACAGCGGCGTTTTCTTGACCCGGCCGGAGCGGGTGGCGAAAAACACGAACCAGTCGTCGGGAAACTCCCGGGTCGGCAACACCGCATTGATGCGCTCGCCCTCGGCCAGCGGCAGCAGGTTCACCATCGGTCGACCGCGGCTGGCATGTCCGGCTTGCGGCAGTTCGTAGACCTTGATCTTGTAGACCTGTCCGGCCGAGGTAAAGATCAGCAGCGTGTCATGGGTATTGGTGACCCAGAAACTCTCGACGAAGTCCTCGTTCTTGGTCCGGGCCGCGGCCCGGCCCCTGCCGCCGCGCTTCTGGCTGCGGTAGCGGTCCAGTGGCTGGTACTTGGCGTAGCCAGAGTGCGACAGCGTCACCACCACATCCTCTGGCGTGATCAGGTCTTCCATGGTCAGGTCGAGCTGGTCAGCCATGATCTCGGTGCGCCGCGCATCGCCGAACTCATCGCGGATCGAGATCAGTTCATCGCGGATGACATGCATCAGCGCGTCCGGTTCCGAAAGGATGCGGATCAGCTCGCGGATCTGCTCGAGGATCTCGCGGTATTCATCGGAGAGTTTTTCCTGCTCGAGTCCGGTGAGCTTCTGCAGCCGCAGGTCGAGGATCGCCTGGGCCTGCGCTGGCGACAGCTGGTAGCCATCCTCGGTCAGACCAAACTGCGGCAACAGGTCTTCCGGCCGGGACAGCTCGGCGCCAGCCTGCCCGAGTAGCGCCGCTACCGGACCAGCCTCCCAGCGCTGCGCCTGCAAGGCTTCGCGCGCATCGGCCGGGGTCGGCGATTTCTTGATCGTCTGGATGATCGGGTCAAGGTTGGCCAGCGCCACGGTCAGGCCTTCGAGGATATGGGCCCGGGCGCGCGACTTCTTCAGCTCGAACAGGGTGCGCCGGGTGACGACGTCGCGGCGGTGCATCAGGAATGCCTGCAGCACCTGGCGAATGTTGAGCAGCTTCGGCTGGTTGTCGACCAGCGCGACCATGTTGATGCCGAACACGCATTGCATCTGCGTGTTCTGGTACAGATTATTCAGTATCACCTCGCCGACCTCGCCGCGCTTGAGCTCGACGACCATGCGCATGCCGTCCTTGTCGGACTCGTCGCGTAATTCGGAGATCCCCTCAAGCTTCTTGGCTCGCACCAGGTCGGCGATCTTTTCCAGCAATCGGGCCTTGTTGACCTGGTACGGCAGTTCGGTAACGACGATCTTGGTCTTGCCGGTGTCCTCGTCTTCGAAGTGGGCCCGGGCACGCATGTAGATGCGGCCGCGGCCGGTGCGATAGGCCTCGCCGATGCCGGCGGCGCCATTGATCATGGCGGCGGTCGGAAAATCAGGACCTGGCAGGTGCTGCATGATGCCGTCGACATCGATCAGCGGGTCTTCGATCATCGCCAACAACGCCGACACGACCTCGTTGAGGTTATGCGGCGGAATATTGGTTGCCATGCCGACCGCGATGCCCGAGGAGCCATTGATCAGCAAGTTCGGCACCCGGGTCGGCATCACCGC
>Ga0210039_1000742_pt1 | contig 33425 bp, 31 predicted proteins | sample CryGeyCG2114_250_3_FD_185460 | JGI IMG/M metagenome (GOLD analysis project Ga0210039, IMG submission 185460) | Groundwater microbial communities from aquifer - Crystal Geyser CG17_big_fil_post_rev_8/21/14_2.50 (SPAdes) (version 2) | ecosystem: Environmental > Aquatic > Deep subsurface >...
GCGACCGGCACCGACCACGCGATGCGGCCCGAGGCGCTGGCCGATGCGATCAAGGCCGACCGCGCCGCCGGATACCTGCCCGCCGGGGTGATTCTGTGCACCGGCGGCACCTCGATCGGCGCGTTCGACCGGATCGGCGACTGCATCGCGGTGGCAAAGGCCTTCCACCTGACCACCCATGTCGATGCCGCCTGGGCCGGCAGCGCCATGATCTGCCCCGAGTTCCGCGCCCTCTGGGCCGGGATCGAGGGTGCCGACAGCATCGTGTTCGACCCGCACAAATGGCTGGGCGGCCAGTTCGATTGCTCGGTGCAGTTCCTGCGCGACCCCGGGGCCCAGATCCGCACCCTTGGCCTGCGCCCCAGCTATCTCGAAACTGCGGGCCATGACGAGATCACCAATTTCAACGAATGGACGGTGCCGCTTGGCCGCCGCTTTCGCGCGCTGAAGCTGTGGTTCCTCATGCGCGCCTACGGCCTCGACGGCCTGCGCACCCGCATCCGCAACCATGTCGCCTGGTCGAATGAGCTGGCGCAGGTGCTGGCCGCCCTGCCCGGCATCACCATCACCACCCCGCCCGCGCTGTCGCTGTTCACCTTCGCGCTGGCCGATGACGCCGCCACCGCCGCCCTGCTGGCGCGCATCAACGACGATGGCAGGGTGTATCTGACCCAGACCCACAGCGGCGGGCGTTTCGTGATCCGGGTGCAGGTGGGATCGTTCGACTGCACCCGCGACGACGTGATGATGGTGGCCGAAGTGGTCAAGGAGCTGACATGATTCGCCTGCTGGCCGTCCTGTTGTTTCTGCCCATCGCGGCTTGGGCGCAAAACTTTCCCGACTACCAATCGACTTTCGTCAACGATTACGCGCAAGTGATTGACGCCGCGGCCAAAACCCGGATCACCGCAGCGCTGCGGCAGGCCCGCGAGGAAACCGGCGTCGAGGCCACCGTGCTGACGATTGCGCGCCGCGCCGATTACGGCGACAGCGCTTCGATCGAAACCTTTGCCAAGGATCTGTTCAACGCCTGGGGCATCGGCAATGCTGCCAGCAACGACGGCATCCTGATCCTGATCGCGGTTGAAGATCGCGAGATGCGCATCGCCCTGGGGTCAGCCTACCCGCCGGTGTGGGACGGGGTGGCGCTGCAAATCATCGACCACGACATGCTGCCCGCCTTTCGCGACGGCACCATGGCGGCAGGCATCGAGGCGGGAACGCTCGCCGCCATCGACCGCATCGCCCGCCCCTTCAGCGCCCGACTCGGTGCCCCCGAACCCCCCACCCCGCCGTTTGATCCGACCCCCTGGATGTTCGGGGGGGCAGTGCTGTTGTCGCTGCTGCTGATATTTCGCGGCGCACTGGCCAATCTGGCCCTGCGCTTTCGCGTCTGCCCACAATGCGGCCAGCGCGGCCTGCACCGCAGCCATGTCACCCTGACCGAGCCCACCCAAACCGCGTCCGGCCGCAAGCGCATCACCACCGCCTGCCCCGCCTGCGGCTATCACAGCGACATCGAGCGCGACATTCCCAGTCTGAGTTCATCGAGCGATGATGACAGTTTCGGCGGCGGCTCGTCCTCGGGCGGCGGAGCCAGCGGACGCTGGTAGCCGCCCGGCACCGGACCTCGCTTTCTCCTTGGTCAAATATCCCCGGGGGGTCCGGGGGGCAGGCAGCCCCCCGGCTTGCCCCGCGCGCCTCAGCCCTCGCGCTCGGCCAGCACCAGCCATTCCGCCTCGGCAGCCGCCACGGCGGTCTGCCGCGCGGCCATCAATTCCGCGGCCTTGCGGAACTTTACCGGTTCCTTGTCGTAAAGATCAGGTGACTCCAGCAGCGCCGCAAGCCTGGCGATCTCGGTCTCAAGCCGCGCAATCACCGCGGGCAGCGCATCGAGACGCTTGCGTTCGGTGAAGGTCAGGCCAACCGCCTTCTTCCCATCCTGCTTCAGAAATACCGCCGATGGCGTTGATCTGGCAGTGATTTCACCAACCACCTCGCCGCGCTGCGCCTGGTAATCGGACCAGCCGCCGGGATAGACTGTGACCTGCCCGTCGCCCTCCATCGCCACCGTCGAGGTCGCCACCCGGTCGATGAAATCGCGGTCGTGGCTGACCAGCAGCACGGTGCCGTCGTAATCGCCGAGGATATCCTGCAACAGGTCCAGCGTTTCGACATCCAGATCGTTGGTCGGCTCGTCGAGGATCAGCAGGTTCGATTCGCGCGCCATGATCCGGGCCAGCAACAGCCGCGCCTTCTCGCCCCCCGACAAGGATCGCACCGGGGCGCGGGCCTGCCGCTCGTCGAACAGGAAATCCTTGAGATAGCCCACCACATGACGCGGCACGCCGCGCACCATGATCTGATCCGATTGCCCCGAGACCCGCATCAACGGGTCCGAGGTCAGGTTGTCCCACAGGCTGGCGTCGGGATCGACCTGCGCCCTTGTCTGATCGAACACCGCAATTTGCAGATTGGTGCCCAGCGTGACGCTGCCCTGATCGGGCGCAATCTCGCCCACCAGCATCTTCAGCAGGGTGGTCTTGCCCACCCCGTTGGCACCGACAAACGCCACCCGGTCGCCGCGCAGCACCCGCAGATCGAAGCCCTGCACGATCGTCAGATCGCCGAACGCCTTGCTCAAGCCCCGCGCCTCGATCACCCGGCGGCCCGATTGCGGCCCGGCGTCAAGTTCCATCGCGGCAGTGCCCTGACGTCGGATCTGCGCCCCGCGTTCGGCCCGCAGCACCGCCAGTGCGCGCACCCGGCCCTGATTGCGCTTGCGCCGGGCCGAGATGCCCTCGACCGCCCAGCGGCCCTCGGCCTTGATCTTGCGGTCAAGCTTGTGGCGGGCGTCGTCTTCCTCGGCCCAGACGGTTTCGCGCCAGTCCTCAAAGCCCGCGAACCCGGCCTCGCGGCGGCGCACCTGACCGCGGTCGATCCACAGCGTCACCTGCGACAGCGCGCGCAGAAAGGCGCGGTCGTGGCTGATCAGCACAAAAGCGCTGCGGGTTTGCTTCAACTCGGCCTCAAGCCATTGGATGGCTTCGATATCAAGATGGTTGGTCGGCTCGTCCAGCAGCATCAGCCCCGGCGCTTCGGCCATCAGCCGCGCCAGCGCCGCGCGCCTGCGCTCGCCCCCCGAGGCGGTGGCAACCGGCGTTGTCGGGTCGAATTTCAGCCCCTCGGCCGCCATCGCCACGCGGTACTCCTCGCCCTCGGGCAGGTTCGCTGCGGCAAAATCCCCCAGCGTCGCAAAAGCCGACAGATCGGGGTCTTGCTCCATGTAGCCGACATGCACGCCGGGGGCTACCACGCGCTCGCCGCGATCCGGCTCGACCAGCCCGGCCATCACCTTCATCAGGGTCGATTTGCCCGAGCCATTGCGCCCGACCAGCGCCACCCGGTCGCCGGGCTGGACGACCAGATCAAGCCCGTCGAAGATCGGCGCGCCGCCGAAGGTCAGCGCCAGGCGGGAAAGTTGCAGAAGGGGGATACGTGCCATGCGCAGGGGCTAGCCGGGCGGCACGCAAAGGTCAACCGCCCGCCACCGCCCGCAACGCTTTGGCGCGGGCGGGCGGAATGGCGCTGATCTCAAGCGCGGTAAAGACGTGCAGGGTGCTCAGATCGCGGTCCACCACCGCGTGATCCGACACCCAGCCCCCAATCGCCAGATAGCTGCGCAGCAAGGGCGGCATTTCTTGCAACCCGCGCCGCAGGTCGGGCGGGCAGCGGCGCGGGGTTTCGGCAAAGCGCACCACGTCCGGGGCCTTGACGCCGGGTCGCCAGCACGGCGGCGCAAGGTGGCCTGCCGCAAGCAGCGTGAAGGCATCGCGGTAAGCCTCGGCCCTGGTGCCCTGAAACGACGAGCAGCCAAACAGCATCCGCGCCCCGCCCGCATCGACCAGCCGGGTCAGCGCCCCCCACGCCAGGCGCAGGATATCGGGGTCGTGCCAGTCGGGGTGGGTGCAGAACCGGCCGATCTCCAGCATCGCGCCCGGATACGCTGCCAGTGCGGCCAGATCATAGAACTGCGCCGCGTAACTGCCCCCGATCGCGGCCCCCGATTCCAGCGGCAGCAGGCGAAAGCAGCACACCAGCGTGCCGGTGGCCCGGTCTTGCACCACCACATGGCGGCAGATCGCGTCAAAGGCATCGCCGTCTCGCGCCGCCCCAAAGGCGCGTGCGCGCAACCCCTGTGCGGCACCAAGGTCGGCGGCCCCGACCGCCATCCGGGCAAGGTAGCGGCCTTTGCTCAGGGCAAGCATGCAAACTCCCGAACGGCCAGAGGGTCAGATCTGGCGCAGCGCCATTGTTGCCCTAGGTATGGTCTGGCGCGGCGCGGCGCGCAAGGCGCACGGGCGGCGCGTCGCCCGTCACCCGAAGCCGAGGATAACATGACCGACCCGATCACCAGGACCGATGCCGAATGGCGCAGCCAGCTAACCGAGCTGGAATTCAAGGTCACCCGCCAGCATGGCACCGAACGCGCCTTCAGCCACGACGATTTCCCCGACGAGCCCGGCATTTTTCATTGCATCTGCTGCGACGCAGCCCTGTTCGATCATGCCGCCAAGTTCGATTCGGGCACCGGCTGGCCCAGCTTCCGGGCGCCGCTGGATAACGGGATGGTCGCCACCAGCGAGGATCGCAGCCTGTTCATGCGCCGCACCGAAGTGCACTGCACCCGCTGCGCCGCGCATCTGGGCCATGTCTTTCCCGACGGTCCCGCCCCCACCGGCCTGCGCTATTGCCTGAACGGGGTGGCACTGTGGTTTGCGCCGACGGCGGCGTGAGGACGCGCCCCGCCCGGATCAGCCTCCCGGCCGGGTCGGCGACTGACCAAGCAGCGAACTGGCACTCAGGTTGCCGACGCTGCCCAGCAACTGGCGCAGGAAGCTGACGCCCTTGATGTTGCTGTCGGTCACCCGCCGTGACAACACCACCGCCTGCCCGCCTTCCAGCCCGAAGCGCTCGACGTTTTCGACCACACCCGCCGCGCTAAAGGTGATCGCCACCACCTGCCGGTCGATTTCCTTGGGCGCGCGGGCCCCGAAATGCTTCCAGCGGCTTTGCACGTAATACCAGCCGGTATCGTTCAGCAGCCCCGAGGCCGAGGGGCGGCCGACCAGCGCGGCCACGGTTTCATGGGTATCGACCCCGACCTTGACCTGCTCAAGCTCAAGGTCGGTCGGAACATAGCCATGGTCGCGGTAAACGGCGGTGCAGGCCGCGACCGACACCATGCAAAGAATGGCACAGAGCCACAGCCTGATGCCACCCAAGCTCACCCGCAGGTCAAGGGCGGTGCCGTCGCGGCAGATCCTGCGTGCCTTCCCCATCTCGCCCCCTTGTCATGCCGACCCAAGCCTCGTATCCCAAGGCGGTTGCAACCGCCGCGCGCCCGGCCTTGCCCTTGACTTACAGAAGGTCTGGTCCGGGTTCAAGCCAAGGAACGCGGCACCGCACCCCAAGGAATTTCATGCCCGTAACACCGCCCCCGCTTGCGCCGCTCTCAAAGCCCTACCGCACCAAGGCCCTGTCGGCGCGCAAGCCGACCCGGTTCGACCTGGCACTCGGGCCGGACGCGCTGGCGCTGGTGGCGGCACTGTTGGGGATCACGGCGGTGCGCACCTTGCGCTTCAAGGGCGAATTGCGCCCGAGCGGGCAGCATGATGTCGAACTTGAGGCCCGGCTTGCGGCCACCGTCGAACAGCCGTGCGGCATTACTCTGGCCCCGGTGGTGACCATGATCCGCGAGCCGGTGCTGCGGCGCTATATCGCCGCGCTGGCTGCCCCCGACGACGACGAGATCGAGATGCCCGAGGACGACAGCATCGAGCCCCTGCCCGAGGTGATCGACGTGGGTGAAGTGGCGCTTGAGGCGCTGGCGCTGGCGCTGCCGCTTTACCCCCGCGCGCCGGGGGCCGAACTGCCCGAAATGGTGGCGGCCCCGCCCGGTGTGACCCCGCTGCGCGATGCCGACCTGCGCCCCTTTGCCGGTCTGGCCGGTCTGGCGGACAAGCTGACCGGCCCCGGGCGCGACCGCAGCGGCGGCAAGCGCTAAGAAAAGACTTGCGCCGGGTCAAAATCCAACTATGTTCCGCGCTTCGTTTACAGAGCGGACCGATGGCGTGCCGATTTCGGTGTTGTTCCACGATCCATTAGACAAATCAGGGGCTTGCCCCTCCATACCCCGAGGTCGAGACATGGCTGTCCCGCAGAACCGAGTCACCAGTTCCAAGCGCAACATGCGCCGCGCCCATGATGCGCTGGTGGCATCCAACCCGAGCGAATGCCCGAATTGCGGCGAGTTGAAGCGCCCGCACCACGTCTGCGCCTCGTGCGGCCACTATGACGCCCGCGAAGTGGTGGCTATTGCCAAAGCCGTCGATCTCGACGAGGACGCGGCGTAAGCCGCGCCCCGTTCGCGCGGCACCCGATGACGAACGCAACCAGAGCGCTGGCACAGGGTGGGCAGCGGATCGTCATTTCGGTCGATGCCATGGGGGGCGATCGCGGGCCTGCCGAGGTGGTGGCTGGCGTGGCTGATGCCGCAACCCGGAACCCCGATCTTGGCGTCATCCTGCACGGCGACGAGTCCGCCCTTGGCCCCCTGCTTCAGCATCACGCCGGGCTGGCGGGGCGCTGTGTGATTAGCCATGCCCCGCGCGTGGTGACGATGACCGACAAACCCAGTCAGGTCATGCGCCACGGCGCAGGCACCTCGATGTGGTCGTGCATTGATTGCGTCAGGGACGGCGCGGCGGCGGCGGCGGTTTCGTGCGGCAACACCGGTGCGCTGATGGCGGTGGCGATGCTGCGGTTGCGCAAACTGCCCGGCGTCAACCGCCCGGCGATCTGCTGCCTGTGGCCCTCGCGCAACCCCGGCGGCTTCAACCTGATGCTCGACGTCGGCGCCGACATCAAGGCCGAGCCGCAGGATTTCGTGCAATACGCCACCATGGGGGCGTCTTATGCCCGCAACGGGCTGTCGCTGGAACGGCCGCGCGTCGGTCTGCTGAACGTCGGCACCGAAGAACACAAGGGCCGCGCCGAGCTGAAACTGGCGCATGTCCAGATCGCGGCGGCGGCCGAGGCGGGCGGCTTTGATTACGTCGGGTTTGTCGAGGGCGGCGATATTCCCAGCAACCGCGTCGATGTCATCGTGACCGATGGCTTTACCGGCAACATCGCGCTGAAAACCGGCGAAGGCACCGCCAAGCTGATCGCCGAATTCATGCGCGAGGCTTTCAACGCCACCTTTCTTTCCCGAATCGCTGCCCTGCTGGCGCTGGCCTCGCTGAAGCGGCTGCAAGTCCGGATCGACACCCGGCGTCAGAATGGCGGGGTGTTTCTGGGGCTGAACGGCATCGTGGTGAAATCGCACGGTGCCGCTGACGCCACCGGGGTTTCGGCGGCGATCGGTCTGGCCTTCAAGCTGGCAAGATCCGGCTTTCACGAACGCCTCGCGGCACGGCTTGCATCGGCGATGCGGGCGGGGCAGGATGCGGCTTCTGCCGAACCGGCAGGTGATGGTTTGAACAACGGACTTTCCGAATGACAATTCGCGCGGTGGTCAGAGGGGTCGGGCACTATCTGCCCGAACGGGTGGTCGAGAACGCCGAGTTCGAAAAATCGATCGAGACCAGCGACGAATGGATCCGAAGCCGCTCGGGGATCGAGCGGCGGCGGTTTGCGGCCGAGGGCCAGACCACCTCCGATCTGGCCACCCGCGCCGCCGAGGCCGCCCTGAAGGATGCCCGCCTCTGCGCCAACGATCTTGATGCCATCATCCTGGCGACATCGACCGCCGATCTGACCTTCCCGTCGGTCGCCACCATGGTCCAGGCCCGGATCGGCATGACGCGCGGTTTTGCCTTCGATGTGCAGGCGGTCTGCGCCGGGTTCATTTTCGCGCTGGCCAATGCCAATGCCCTGATTCTGTCGGGGCAGGTCAAGCGGGTGATGGTGATCGGGGCCGAAACCTTCAGCCGCCTGATGGACTGGACCGACCGCGGCACCTGCGTGCTGTTCGGCGACGGCGCGGGGGCGCTGATCGTGGAAGCGGCCGAGGGTCAGGGCACGGCGGCGGATCGCGGTATCCTTGCCACCGATCTCAATTCCGACGGGCGCTTCAAGGATCTGCTGTTTGTCGATGGCGGGGCCTCGACCGGCACCACCGGCCATCTGCGCATGCAAGGCCGCGAAGTATTTCGCCATGCCATTGAAAAGCTGGTGCAAACTGCTGATGTCGCGTTGGAAAAGGCGGGCCTGACCAGCGCCGATATCGACTGGATCGTGCCGCACCAGGCCAATCTGCGCATCATCGCGGCGACCGCGCAGCGCATGCAGGTGCCGATGGAGCGGGTGGTGGTGACGGTGCAGGACCATGGCAACACCTCGGCGGCCTCGATTCCGCTGGCGCTTTCGGTCGGGCGCGACCGGGGCCAGATCAAGCAAGGCGATCTGATCGTGACCGAGGCGATCGGCGGCGGCCTGACCTGGGGCGCGGTGGTGCTGCGCTGGTAACGCAATCGCGGCTGCCGCGCCGATTTGCGCCTGTCAGCCAAGTGGTTGATATTGACTCGGAAATTCAAACCGATCATCCTGCCCTGAAAACCGGGGGGATGGCATGAGTGACAAGACCTTGACGCGAATGGATCTGAGCGAGGCGGTGTTTCGTGAAGTTGGTCTGTCGCGCAATGATTCCGCGCAACTGGTCGAAAGTGTGCTGCAACACATGTCGGATGCGCTGGTGGCAGGCGAGGCGGTGAAAATCTCGTCGTTCGGCACCTTTTCGGTGCGCGACAAATCGGCGCGGATCGGGCGCAACCCCAAGACCGGCGACGAAGTGCCGATCAGTCCGCGCCGGGTGATGACCTTCCGCCCCTCGCATCTGATGAAGGACCGCGTCGCGGCCGGCAAGAAACGCTGAGCGGAGGCGCACGGGTGGAAAAGTCGGAGGCCGCTTTCCGCACCATCAGCGAAGCGGCCGTGTTGCTCGATACCCCGGCGCATGTGCTGCGGTTCTGGGAAAGCCGTTTCCCCCAGATCAAGCCGGTCAAGCGGGCGGGCGGGCGGCGCTACTATCGCCCCGCCGATGTAGCGCTGCTGTCGGGCATCCGGCACCTGCTGCACGACGAAGGCATGACCATCCGCGGGGTGCAGAAAATTCTGCGCGAGCAGGGTGTGCGCCATGTCGCAAGCCTGGCCGAGCCCGATGCGGCGGTGCCGGATGGCGCCTTTGCGGTGGCCGAGGATGTGCCCGAGGCCGAGACCGTGTCGGACACCGAAACCGCCGCCCCGCCCCTTGCCGCCCCGCCCCTTGCCGCGACCGTGCTGCCGGGGCCGGGCTATGTCGGGCCGTCCGATGGGACCGTGCCGATTGCCCCCCCGGTCGCGCCAGAGCGCTCGGCTGTGGCGGTGGCGGCGGAACCCGAGCCCACCCCACCGTCGGTTTCCGATCCGTCTGGGGCGGTGGCGACAGCCCTACCCGACCAACCCGCGCCAACCGTCGCCGCAGCGTCCGAAAGCGACCCGCAGCCTGATCTGTTCGCACCCGCAGCCCCCCTCCCCGAGGCTGACGCGCCTTCGGCTGTGCCATCTGACGCAACGGCGCCTGCCGCTCCCGAGGCCGAAATCTGGCTGCCCGCCGTTCTGCGTCACCTGTCCGCGCCGCTTCTGGCCCCCTACCAAAGCCGCTTGCGACCGTTGCACGCCCGCCTGTCGGCCCTGCGCAACCGTCTGGCCGAGGCCGATGCTACTGCGCGCAGTTGAGCCGCAACCCCATGCGCATTCGGGCTTGCCCCGGCCCGGAATATCGCTATGTATCGCGCGTGTCGGGCCGTGGCGCAGCCTGGTTAGCGCGTCCGTCTGGGGGGCGGAAGGTCGAGAGTTCAAATCTCTCCGGCCCGACCACATCAAACCGCCCGCCTCTGGCAGCAGAGCGCGGGCGGTCTGTTTTTCACCCAACCGGGGCAAGACGATGAGTGCAAAGGGTGTGCTGCCATCACAGGAACTTCGGGCGCTGATCGCTTTGGGCGCGATTTCGGCCAGCCCTTCGGTCCTGCCCGAACAGCTTCAACCCGCCAGTCTGGACCTGCGGCTGGGGCATGTCGCCTACCGGGTGCGGGCCTCGTTTCTGGCCGGGCACGGGCGATCGGTGGCCGCGCGGGTGGCCGAATTCGAGATGCACCGGATGGATCTCACCCCCGGCGCGGTGCTGGAAAAAGGCTGCGTCTATGTGATTCCGCTGCTCGAAGCGCTGGCGCTGCCGGCCGGGATCACGGCGGTCGCCAATGCCAAATCCTCGACCGGGCGACTTGACATCCTGACCCGCACCATCACCGATGGCGGGGTTGAATTCGACCGAATCCCCGATGGTTACCACGGCCCGCTGTGGGCCGAAGTGTGCCCCAACAGCTTTTCGGTGCTGGTGCGGCCGGGGATGCGGCTTAATCAAATCCGGTTCCGGCGCGGTCAGGCGGTGCTCGATGATACCGCGCTGGCAGCACTCCACGCCACCGCGCCGCTGGTCTCGGGCGAGGCGCTGATCTCTGGCGGCCTGGGCTTTTCGGTCGATCTGCGCCCGGCGGCGGGCGATCTGGTGGGCTACCGCGCCAAGCCGCAGACCGGGGTGATCGACCTTGACCGGATCGCGCATTATCCGGCGGCTGAGTTCTGGGACGAGGTGCACACCCTGGCCGGGCGCATCATCCTCGACCCCGGTGCCTTCTACATCCTGGTCAGCCGCGAGGCGGTGACGATCCCGCCCGACCATGCCGCCGAAATGGCCCCCTATCTGGCCATGGTGGGCGAGTTCCGGGTGCATTACGCCGGCTTTTTTGACCCCGGCTTTGGCTATGGTGCGGCGGGCGGCACGGGATCACGCGGAGTGCTGGAGGTGCGCTGCCACGAAGCGCCGTTCGTGCTGGAACACGGCCAGGTGGTCGGTCGGCTGGTTTACGAGCGCATGACGGCGCGCCCCGAAAGCCTTTACGGCGCAGGGATTGCCTCGAACTATCAGGGCCAGGGGCTGAAGCTCAGCAAGCACTTTTGCTGAGGGCTTACCGCCCCAGTTTGCGCGCCAGATTGGCGGCCTGGCGCGCCCGCTTGGCCAGATCGCGGGCGGCCTTGGCCTGGGCGTGATCCTCGGGCGTCATCACCGCCGGATCCTTGCCGCGCCGCGCGGCATAGTCGATGCCCTTGCTGATCCCCTTGCGCAGGAACAGGTTGATGATCATGGTGATGAGGCGGCTCAGATCCATCGCTTACTCCTCGAACAGTTCGCTCTGGCCGGTGGCGGAATCGCCATCGTCCTCGTCGTCGCCCGCCGCCAGCCCCGGGCTTGGGCGGTTGTCGAGCAGGCCTGCCGCGCGCAAATCCTTGATCCCCGGCAGATCGCGCGCCGACTCTAACCCGAAATGGTCAAGAAAGGCTTCGGTGACGACAAATGTCACCGGCCGCCCTGGCGTCATCCGGCGGCGACCGAACTTGATCCAGTCCAGTTCCAAAAGCTGGTCCACGGTGCCGCGCGACACCGCCACGCCGCGAATCTCTTCGATCTCGGCGCGGGTTACCGGCTGGTGATAGGCGATGATCGCCAGGGTCTCGATCGCGGCGCGGCTCAGCTTGCGAGTCTCGACCGTGACCGATTGCATCACCGCGCCCAGATCGGGGGCGGTGCGAAAAGCATAGGCGTCACCCACCCGCACCAGATTGACCCCGCGCCCGTCGTAGCGGCGGCGCAGGTGGGCCATGGCTTCCGCCGGATCGCAACCCTGCGGCATCCGGGCGGCAAGTGCTGCCAGCGTCACCGGCAGCGCCGCGGCAAACAGCATCGCCTCGATCATCCGTTCCTGTTCGGCCAGCGGTGGGGCCTCGAACAGGCTGCGTTCAATCGGCTCGGTCATCCCGCCTCCTTGCGCCGGATCTGGATCGGGGCAAACACGCCCCCTTGGCGAATCTCCACCTGCCCGCGCTTGGCCAGTTCCAGCATGGCGGCAAAATGCGCGGCGGTGGCCGAGCGCCGCCGGGCGGGCAAGACCTGCCAGCCCTCGGGCAGCCAGCTTTCGAGCTCGCTCCAGTCGGTGCCGTAACCGATCAGCCCGCGCATCCGCTCCAGCGCCTGCTCCATGGTATAGATGTTGTGGCGGTCAAGCACGAAGGGGCGAAATTCGTCACGGGTGCGAATCCGGGCATAGGCGCGCATCAGATCGAACAGGGTGGCGGCAAAGGTGACGTGGCGCCGATGAGTCACGTCTTCGCTCATGCCGCGGGCAAAGACATCGCGGCCCAACTGATCGCGCGCCATCAGTCGCGCCGCCGCCTCGCGCATCGCGGCCAGTCGCTCAAGCTGAAACGCCAGATGGGCGGCCAGATCGTCGGCCGAGGGGCCTTGGTCGTCGGGATCGGGCGGCAGCAGCAGGCGCGATTTGAGATAGGCCAGCCAGGCCGCCATCACCAGATAATCCGCCGCCAGCTCCAGCCGCAGCGCCTTGGCGCGATCGACGAAAAGCAGATATTGCTCGGCCAGTTGCAGCACCGAGATGCGGCGCAGATCGACCTTCTGGCTGCGCGACAGCATCAACAGCAGGTCAAGCGGGCCTTCAAAGCCATCGACATCGACGATCAGCGCCTCGGCCGCCAGCCGCTCGCCGACCGGCGCGCGCGCCGCCCCCTCGATCCAGTCGTCAGCCATTCTCCTGCCCGCCTTGCATGCCCGATAACTCGGCCGCGAGGCGCGCGATGTCAACCGCCTCGGGGGCCCGGCGCGCCGCCAGCGCCGCTTGCGCCCGGGTCAGGCTGGCCGGAGTCATCGTGCCTGCCGCCACCGCCACCGCCGGCATTTCGGCCAGATCACCGTTGCAGTGCAGGGCAATATCGCACCCCGCCGCCCGTGCCAGCGCCGCCCGCGCGCCGATCTCGCCCGCCAGCGCCTGCATCGAAAGATCGTCGCTGAGCAGCAGGCCGTCAAAGCCGATCGAGGTGCGGATCAGCTTGATCATGGCGCGCGAGGTGGTGGCCGGCTGATCCGGATCAATTGCGTCGTAGATCACATGCGCGGTCATCGCCAGCGGCGGGTGGACCGCCTGCACCAGGCTGCGGAAGGGCAGAAAATCGGTGGCCTCCAGGGTCGCCGCGTCGGCCGCGACCACCGGCAGCGCAAGGTGACTGTCGGCAACCGCGCGACCGTGGCCGGGAATGTGCTTGATCACCGGCAGCACGCCACCGGCCAGATGCGCCGCCACCACCGCCTGCGCCAGAAACGCCACCGTGGCGGGATCGTCGCCATAGCAGCGGTTCCTGAGAAAAGGATGGGTCAGCGCGGTTGCCACATCAACGCAGGGCGCGCAGTTGCCATCAATGCCGACCGCCCGCAATTCGTCGGCGATGATGCGGTAGCGCAGCCACAGCGCCCGGGCCGCCGCTTGCAACCCCAGCCCGGCCACCTGATCCAGCGGGGCCGACCATTCGCGCCAGAACGGCGCGCGCAGGCGCTGCACCCGCCCGCCTTCCTGATCGACCAGCACCGGGGCCTGCCAGCCCACGGCGGCGCGCAGATCATCGGTCAGACGGCGCAGTTGATCGGGGTTTGCCACGTTGCGCGCAAACAGGATGAAGCCGAACGGATCGGCGTCGCGAAAGAAGGCCGCCTCGTTGCGGTCAAGTGCCGGGCCGGCACAGCCGAAGATCGCCGCACCAGCGCCCTGGCTCATCGCACCGCAACCGGGATGCAGGCGGCATTTTCCGCCAGCAGCGCCGAACAGAACCGGCGGGCATCGACTTCACCCGCAAAGCCATGCGCGCGCAGCCGGTAGAAGGTGACGCCGTTGCTTTGCGCGGCCTGCACCACCCGCGATTTGCCCGCCAGCAACTCGCCAAACTGCTGCGCCAGCTTGTCCCATTCGGCGCGCGCGCCAGCGGCATCATCAAACGCCCCAAGTTGCACCAACCTGGTGCCGACCGCCAGGGTGGTGGCATCGATCTCGGGCACCGCCGCCATGCCGTCACCCGGCACCAGCGGCAGCGCGGCGGGGCGCGGCAGCGGCCGCTTTGATCGCGCCATCCCGTTTTGCGGCACGGCCAGGGGGGCCAGATCCGGATCATCGGCGGCCAGCGCCGGGGCGGTGGCGCTGGCGCTGCCCGCCACCGGCGCCGAAACCAGCTCGGCCACCGCCGCAGCGGCAGCAACACCGGCCTCGACCATCACCGGCGCACTCGCCGCCAGCCCCGGCCTGTCGTCAGCGGCCAGATCACCCGGACGCGGGGCCAGAACCAGGCGTTCGGCCGGGGCAGAGGCCACGCCGGTGGCCGCCACCGCGTTGACCGCAAGCCCCTGATGCGCCGCCACCGCGCCACCCGGGGTTTCCGGTGCCACCCGCATCGGCCCCGCCAGCGCCCGCACCACCGGAATTCCCATCACGTCGCGCACCGCCAGCCGGTAGCCCCAGAGCCCCAGCCCCAGGATCAGCGCCAGCGAAATCAGCGCCCCGGCAAGGTTGACCCAACCCATGCCGCGCCGCGCCCCGACCGGCGCCATCGCGTCACCGGCGAAACCCTCGAAATCCACGTCTGCCATGCTCTGCCCCACTGCCCGGGGCAAACCGACCCCGCGCTGTCTTGCCTGTTCACGACCGGCGGGGCGCTTGTCAGTCAGCGCATTTCCTCGACCGGCGTGACGCCAAGGATAGCAAGACCTGCGCAAATCACAACGCCTGTGGCGCGGGCAAGCGCGATTTTTGCCGCCGTTGTGGCCAAATCATCCTGCACGAAGCGCAGGCCGGCCTCGTCATTGCCGCGGTTCCACAGCCCATGCAGATCGGACGCCAGATCGTAGAGGTAGAAGGCCACCCGGTGCGGCTCGTTGGATCGCGCCGCGATTTCCACCAGCCGCGGCCATTCCGCCAGTTTGCGGGCCAACCCCAGCTCGGCCGCGTGATCAAGCTGGCCAAGATCGGCCCGCGCCAGCGCCGCGTCATCGACCGCCACCCCGGCCGCGCGCGCCTTGCGCAGCACCGAATTGATCCGGGCATTGGCGTATTGCACGTAGAACACCGGGTTGTCCTTCGACTGCTCCAGCACCTTGGCAAAGTCGAAATCCAGCGCCGCATCGTTCTTGCGCGTCAGCATCACGAAGCGGGTCACATCGGCCCCCACCAGATCGACCACATCGCGCAGGGTGACAAAAGTGCCGGCGCGCTTGCTCATCTTGAAGGGCTCGCCGTTCTTCCACAGCTTGACCAACTGGATCAGCTTGATGTCAAGCGGCACCCGCCCGCCCGACAGCGCCGCCACGGCGGCCTTCATGCGCTTGACGTAACCACCATGATCGGCCCCCAGAATGTCGATCAGCGCGTCGAAACCGCGCTGCACCTTGTCGAAATGATAGGCGATGTCGGGGGCGAAATAGGTCCAACTGCCGTCCGATTTCCTGACCGGGCGGTCAACGTCGTCACCGTAGGCGGTGGAGCGGAACAGGGTCTGCTGGCGCGGCTCCCAATCTTCCAGGGTCTTGCCTTTCGGCGGCTCGAGCACGCCTTCGTAGATCAGCCCCATGTCGCGCAGTCTGGCGATCGCGGCCTCGATCCGGCCGGTGCCGTAAAGCGCCTTTTCGCTGGAATAGACATCCATCGTCACGCCAAGTGCCGCGAGGTCGGCCCGGATCATCGCCAGCATCATCTGGGTCGAAATCTCGCGCAGATCGGTCAGCCACTCGGCCTCGGGCCGCCCCAGCAGGCGGTCGCCATACCTGGCCTTCAGGGCCTCGCCGACCGGGATCAGGTAATCGCCGGGATAAAGCCCTTCGCGGATTTCGGGGTTCAGCCCGTTGGCCTCGCGGTAGCGCTCATAGGCCGAGCGGGCCAGCACATCGACCTGGGCACCGCCATCGTTGATGTAGTATTCGCGCGTCACGTCCCAGCCGGCAAAGGCCAGCAAACGGGCGAGCGCGTCACCCACCACGGCGCCGCGCACGTGGCCCACGTGCATCGGCCCGGTCGGGTTGGCGGAAACGAACTCGATATTCACCCGCCGCCCCGCGCCAAGGTGGGCGCGGCCGTAGTCGGCCCCCTCGGACAAGACGGCGGCGACCACGCCCTGCCAGACGGCGGGCCGCAGCCGCAGGTTCAGGAACCCCGGACCCGCCACGCCGACATCGGCAATCCGCGGGTCGGCCGCCAGCCGTTTCGCCAGCGCCTCGGCGATCACCCGCGGTGGCAGCGCCGCCGGTTTGGCCAGCACCATCGCGGCATTGGTCGCCATGTCGCCGTGCGCGCCGTCGCGCGGCGGCTCGACGGCGATGGCGGCAAGGTCAAGCCCCGGCGGCAACTCGCCTGCCGCGGTCATTTCGGTAATCGCCGCGACCACCAGGGCGCGGATATCGTCAAACAGGTTCATCGGTCGCGCCCCTCTTGCGCAACCGGGTCTGCCAGAGCGCCGCAGGCAGGTCAATGCTGCATGGGCATTGCGGGCACCGCAGCGACCCGCGCGCCGCGCGGCCCTGGCTCAGTGCAACTGCCCCTGCACGGTCTCGGCCAGATCGGTCAGCGAAAACGGCTTGGGCAGAAAGACCGAATTCGGGATACGTGACTGTTGATCCGAAAGACACTCTTCGGCGTAGCCGGACACGAAGATCACCCGCACCTCGGGGCGGCTTTCCAACGCCCGGCGCACCCAGCTTGGGCCGTCCAGTCCCGGCATCACGACATCGGTCACGAAGATATCGACATGCAGGGCCGGGTCTTCGAGGGTCTTGAGCGCCTGCTCGGCACTGTCGGCCTCGAGCACGGTGTAGCCCCGCATCCTTAATGCGCGCGAGGCAAAGGCCCGCACCGGGGCCTCGTCCTCGACCAGCAGCACGACCCCTTCCCCTTGCCGCAACAGGGGTTTGGGTCGCGCGACCGCGACGCTGGCGGCGCTTTCATCGCGCGCCTCGTTGATCGGGAAATAGAGGTGAAACACGGTGCCGAGATCCGGTTCGCTATCGACGAAAATGAAGCCGCCGGATTGCTTGACGATGCCGTAAGCGGTGGACAGGCCCAAACCGGTGCCTTCGCCCAGGCGTTTGGTGGTAAAAAAGGGCTCGAACACCTTTTGCAGGTGGTCGGGCGGGATGCCGCAACCGGTGTCCAGCACCCGGATCACGGCATAGTCGCCCTTGGGCACCACCGCCCGGTCGCGCCGCAGGTCCTCGTCGAGCGTCAAAGCCTCGGTTTCGATCCGGATCGTGCCCCCTTCGGTCATGGCATCGCGGGCGTTGACCACCAGATTCATCACCACCTGCTCCAACTGCCGCTTGTCGGCACGAATCGGACCAAGCGCGGGGGCATGGGTCAGCTTGAGACTGACCTTTTCGCCGACCAGGCGGTTCAACAGATGGGTCAGATCCGACAGCACCTCTTGCAGGTCAAGGCGCTCGGGCTTCAGGGTCTGCTTGCGTGAAAACGCCAGCAATTGCCCCACCAGACTGGCGGCGCGATTGGCGTTCTGATGCACCTGCACCAGGTCGGCATAGTCCGGGTCGGAGCGGTCGTGGCGCAGCAGCAAAAGATCGCAATGCCCCGAGATCGCCGTCAGAAGATTGTTGAAATCATGCGCGACGCCACCGGCAAGCTGGCCTATCGCCTGCATTTTCTGGCTTTGGACAAACTGCGCTTCAAGGGTTTTCAGGGCGGTCGCATCGTGCAGCACCGCCAGCACACCGGGCCGCCCGGCCTCGACGATCCGGCGCAGGGCGATCTGGAAATAGGCATCCTGCCGCCCCCGCCGCAGCCGCAGCACCTCGGACCCGGCGACCGTTCGCTCTGCAACGATATCGCCCAGCCAGTCGCTGACCGAGCGCCCGAGGCCCTCGAACAGATCGGCAAAACCCGCGCTTTCATCGGTCGCCAGACCCAGCAGCTCACGCGCCGCAAGGTTGGCCGCCCGCAGACCGCCGTCGCCGTTGAACTTCATCAGCGCGACCGGCACATGTTCGAAATCGGTCTGGTTGTGGTTGGCCCCGGGCAGCGCCGACACCGGCATCAGATAAATCTCGCGGCGCTCGCCCGCGCCGTTGACTTCGGCCAGCAGCGCGCGCACCGGGCCATCGACCGACGCGACCTCGATTTCTTCCCCCGAGCGCAGGGTCTGGGTGGCAAACATCCGGTCCAGCCGCTTGGGCCGCCCGCCCAACAGCCGCCGCATGGCCTCGTTGGCGAACAGCACCACCCCGGCCTTGTTGGCCACCAGCATCGGCAGGCTGAGGCTTTCGGCCCCACGCCCGACCCCGCTGCGGTCCTGAAATTCCTCCAGCCGCCACAAGAACCGCGCGGCCCCGATCCGGTGCACCGACAGCCGGGTATGGCCCTGCCGGGTCACCACATCCTCGCGTGCGGCCCCAAGCTTCAGGGCGCGGTTCTGCAGCCGATACAGCACTGACGCGGGGCTGGCGAAATGATCGCGCAACGCCGCGATCAGGGTGTCGCCATTGTGCGCGCCAAAGCGCGTGACGGTCGCCTGGTTCTGAAACCCGATCAGCCCGACCTCGTCGGTGGTAAAGCACGGGGCCGCATCCTGCCCCATGATCCGGCCAAGCCGCTGCTCCAGCCGCCGCTCGCGCAAGGTGGCCAGCGCCACCACGCCGCGAATCGCAATCACCAGCACCGCGAGGGTCACGCCCGCCACCGCCGCCGCCAGTTTTACCTGCGCGTCCGCGGCGAACAGGCCAACGATGACGCAGCCCATCGCCACCGCCAGCAACAGCCAGACCCGCGGCGAAAGACCCCGCGCTGTCCCCACCAGATCGGGGCGATGGCTGACCGAATAGACCATGTTCCGCGTCCGTTCACGATGCCTTCGGCTTCATACGCAAGGAAAATCGTTAACCGACGCTTAATCAAACCCAGATTGCACCGTCTGATTGCTTGAAATGCTAGGTATTTCTTCCCAGGATTGCAAGAAAGAAGCCATCCCCGCCGTCAAGCGGCGTCAGGCGCCGCCGGGACAGGCTTTGCCAGCCCCCGCTGCGCGCCAGAAACGCCGCAATCTGCGCGCCGTTCTCGGCGTCCAGCAGCGAGCACGTGACATAGGCCAGCCGCCCACCCGGGGCCACCAGCGGGGCGACAGCATCAAGAATCGCGGCCTGCGTCGCGCCAAGCGCGGTCAGCCGATCCGCGTCCAGCGCCCATTTCCCTTCCGGCGCGCGCCGCCAACTGCCCGAACCCGAGCAGGGCGCATCAACCAGCACCAGATCATAGGGGGCATGGCGGCGGGCGGTGGCGGTGTCCGTCAGGCGCACCTGCACCCCGGCCCGCGCCGCGCGGGCAGGCAGATCACCCATCCGGCGCGGCTCGGAATCATGCGCGAACAGCCGCAGATCGCAGCGGGCCGCCAGCGCCAGGGTCTTGCCACCGCCGCCCGCGCAATAATCCAGCACCCGCATGCCGGGGGCCACCGGCAACGCCTGCACCACCGCTTGCGATGCCACATCCTGGAGCTCGACCAAACCGTCGAGGTAGCTGCGGCAAAGATGAATTCTGCGCGCGTTTTCCGTGACTTCCAACGCGGTGTAAGCGAGCGGATGGGGCTTGGTCGCGATCCCCTCGGCGGCCAGCGCCGCAACTGCCTCGGCCCGTGCAAGGCGCGCGGTATTGACCCGCAGGTAAACCGGCGCGCGCGCGCGCAGCGCCGCCATCACGGCGGCAAAATCCGGCCCAAGGGCCGCGCGCAGATGCGGCGCCAACCAGTCGGGGCAATCAAGCGCCACCAGTTCGGGCAACGCGGGCGGGGCACCCGCTTCTGCGTCGGTCAGGGGCAGCGGGGCATGGCCCTGCCCAGTAAACAGCGCTGACGCATCAACGCCAGCCTCGCGCAAGCCGCCAAGGATCAGCCCGCGCCCGGTTTGCGCCCCACCAAGCGCGGCATGTGAACGCCGGCAGCGGATCGCGCCAAACACCAGGTCGCGGATCGCGAAACGGTCGCCCGAGCCGGCAAAGCGGCTGGCGCGGGCCCAGTTGGTCAGCGCCTGCTCGGCCGGAATGCCGCTCAGCACCCGGTCGAGGACTGCGATCGCCGCTGACAGGCGCGCACCGGGGGTCAATGCGATATCTTTATGAAATACATCAAATTAGACCTTCAACATTATGTTTAATAATGCTTTTCTCAACTTCCCTTGTGCTCTTGCAGCAGGTTGCCACCATCCACAACCCAGCACACGCCATTGACATAGGACGCATCCCTCGAGGCCAGAAACGCCGCCACGGCCGCCACTTCGTCGGCCGTTCCGGCGCGCCCAGGCGGGGTGTGCAGGGCGGCGCGGGCCTCGAGCTCGGTCGCGGCTTCGGTGGCGATCCAGCCCGGTGCCACGGCGTTCACGGTGACGCCCGCGCGCGCTACTTCCAGCGCCAGGGCATGGGTCAGCCCGACCATTCCGGCCTTGGCGGCGCTATAGGCGGTCTCGCCGGGGTTCGCCACCAGCGGCCCGGTGACCGAAGCCATCATCACCACCCGCCCCCAGCCCGCCGCCACCATGTCGGGCAGAAACGCCCGGGTAACCAGAAACGCCGATGTCAGGCTGGTCGCAAGACCGTGCGTCCAGGTCGCGAGGTCAAGCTCCAGAAACAGCCGCGACTCGGCCGGGGCGGTGATCGAGCCCATGCCCGCGTTGTTGATCAGCACCGCCACCGGGCCGACGGCGGCGCGCAGGGCGGTGACCTGGGCGGGGTCGGTCAGATCGGCGACATGGCCGCTGGCGGTCAGGCCCTCGGCGCGCAGTTCAGAGACGCGCTGATGGATGCGCGCGGTGGTGGCGGTGATCGCCACATTGAGGCCGGCCCGCGCCAACCGCCGCGCCACCGCCATGCCGATGCCGCCCGGTGCCCCGGCCCCGGTCACCAGCGCGCGCTGTTCCCCCGCCGCCATCACATCAGCCGGTAGTTGGGGCTTTCGCGGGTGATCTGCACGTCGTGGACGTGGCTTTCCTTCAACCCCGCCCCGGTGATGCGCACAAAGCGGCAGTTGGCGCGCATCTCGGCGATGGTGCGGTTGCCGGTGTAGCCCATCGCGGCGCGCAATCCCCCCAGCAGTTGATGCACCACCGCCTGCGCCGAGCCCTTGTAGGGCACCTGCCCCTCGATCCCTTCGGGCACCAGTTTCTCGCTGACGGCATCCTGCTGGAAATAGCGATCGGCCGAGCCGCGCGCCATCGCGCCCAGGGACCCCATGCCACGGTAGGATTTGAAGCTGCGGCCCTGATACAGGATCACCTCGCCGGGCGATTCATCGGTGCCGGCAATCGCGCTGCCGACCATGGCACAAGACGCCCCCGCTGCAATCGCCTTGGCAAAATCGCCCGAATACTTGATGCCGCCATCGGCGATCACCGGAATGTCGCCCGCCGCGCGCGAGGCGTCCATGATCGCGGTCAGTTGCGGCACCCCCACCCCGGCCACGATCCGGGTGGTGCAGATCGAGCCCGGCCCGATGCCAACCTTGATCGCATCCGCGCCGGCGTCGATCAGGGCCCGGGTGGCCTCGGCCGTGGCCACATTTCCCGCCACCACCTGCACCGCGTTCGACAGCCGCTTGATGCGCTCGACTGCCCGCGCCACCCCTTCGGAATGGCCGTGGGCGGTGTCGATCACCACCATGTCCACCCCGGCTTCGATCAGCGCCTGACTGCGCTCGAACCCCGAGTCGCCCACGGTCGAGGCCGCCGCCACCCGCAGCCGCCCCATGTCGTCCTTGCAGGCATGGGGGTTCAGCACCGACTGCTCGGTATCCTTCAGCGTCAAGAGGCCGGTCAGCTTGCCCGCGCCATCGGTGACCAGCAGCTTCTCGATCCGGCGCGCCTTCATCAGACTGATGGCGGCGTCGCGGTCGGCGGGTTCGTGCAGCACGGCCAGATTTTCCGAGGTCATCATCACCCGCACCGGGGTGCGGTCGTCAGAGGCAAAACGCATGTCGCGGTTGGTCACGATCCCCAGCACCCGCCCGTCAGCATCGACCACCGGAAAGCCGCTGACGTTGTAGCGTTCTTGCATCAGTTTGGCGTCGGCCAGGGTCTGATCGGGGGTCAGGGTGATCGGAGCATAGACGATACCGGATTCAAACCGCTTGACCCGGCGCACCTCGCGCGCCTGCTCTGCCAGCCCGAGATTGCGGTGAATCACCCCGATCCCGCCGGCCTGCGCCATGGCAATCGCCATCCGCGCCTCGGTCACCGTATCCATCGCCGATGACATGAGCGGGATGTTCATCCGGATCAGTTTGGTCACGAAAGTCGCGGTGTCGGCATCCAGCGGCAGCACCGAGCTTGCGGCCGGAACCAGCAGAACGTCGTCGAAAGTAAGAGCCTCGCGAATCTCCATGGGAGTTCTCCTGATACGGTGCGGCGGGAGGGTTCGTTTGGCAGTTTCCTGTTTCACGCCGGGGTCGCAAAGGCAAGCCCCAATCCCGCAATCGCGCCTGATCGCCGCGCTGATCTGAACTGCCGCCAACCGGATTGCCGCGAGGCGAGAGCCTTCGGCGAGGATATTTGGACCAGCAAGAAAGCGTCAGGCCTCGGCCGCGTTGGTCTTGGCCGCCAGCGCCCCGACCGCCCAGGATTGCATCACCCGCCACGCGACATAGGGCACGATGGCGAGGCAGGCGATCAGCACCAGGGTCGCCGTGGTGTCAAGCCCAAGCGCGTAGAGCGCGCTGACATAGGCCGCAATCGGAAAGGTGAAGGCCCCCCAGAACGGGGTGAAGCCCGAGACCGTCAGCCAGCGCACAGCCGCCACCAGGGCGATCAGGATCAGCGCCCCGAGGGCGGCAAAACCAAGGGCCAGGCCGGTGTGCCCAAGCGCGGCCGCGACGATGGCAAACAGCGCCGCCGGGTTGAGATGGATCGCCAGCAGCGGGCGCAGCGGGGCGGGCGGGATGCGGCGGATCAGTTGCACCAGACTGATGCCCCAGATCACCGCCGCAATCGGCATGGTGCTCCACAGCAGCCCCTGCGCCAGCCCGGTCAGCCCCAGTGGCACCGCGGCCAGTCCGCCGACGATAAAGCCCACGAAGCTCAGATGCCAGACCGGCGTCACCTGGCGCAGATCATACGGACCCAGGACCATCTGGCGGATGATCAGAGCCACGATCAGCGTGTGCAGCGCCAGCCCGCCGAACAGCACCCCCCGTGCCAACCCCGGCGCATAGGGCACCGCAGCCGCCGCCACCAGCAGCATCGACAGCCCGGCTACCGCCAGCCCGGCGCGCCCCGGCAGCACCCGCAGATCCTCGGCCACCACGGCCGGGCGCCGCATCACCTTGACGCCATAGGCAAACAGGGCCAGCAGCCACAGCGCCGTGGTCGCCCCCAGCAGCATCTCGGCAGCCGACGCTGGCAGATCCAGCGCGGCGCTGGCGTGGCGCAGCGCCAGCCCGAGGCCAAGCAGCCCCAGGATCGGCGGAAAGATCGCGGGCGGGGTGCGGCTGAAGCGGGCGGGCCGGGCGGGCGGAAACTGCGGCGGGGGATACTGGCGCGGGCGAAAGCGCGCGGGCTCGGTCGGTGACATGGGCACTCCTCGTGTCTGGCTCAACGCCTGATGGGTCGCGTCGCCAAGGGAAAGCACGACGGTCGGAACCGGCGCGCGACAGCGGACGCGAGCGGGGGCTTGATGCCCCCCGAGCGGCCAGCGCCCGCCCCGCCAAGCCTACTTGTTGCCCTTGGCCTTGTCTTGCGACGCCGCAATCCGCGTGGCCGACGAGCTGCCCGCGACAACGGGCGGCTTGGCCTTGTCTTTCTTCGGTTTCTTGGCTTCCTTGTTGGAACGCATCTGCCCCTTGGCCATGGTCTTTCCTTTCCCGTAGAATCCGCGCCGCAGAACGGCACGGCGCGGCTGGCCAAGGTCTGAACCGCAGCACTTGGCCTGTCAATCGGGTTCAGCGATAAAGCAGCGAACGGCCCTGATGGAAAAGATGGATCTTGGCCGGATCGGCCCCCAGCTTCACGGTCTTGTGACGCAGGCCTTGGTGAATTCCCGGCAGTTTGGCCACCACCTGCGCCGCCTCACCCTGACGCTTGAAGTAAAGCAGCGTCACCTCACCCAGAGCTTCGGTGATTTCGACCTCGCCCGTGAACAGCGGATCCGTTTCGGTCGCCAGCAAATCCTCGGGCCGCACCCCGAGATTGACCTTAAGGCCCAGATCGGTTGCCGTGGTGGCAATCGCCGCCCGCGCCACGCCACCATTTTCGAGCCGCACCCCTGTTACCGCGCCGGTTTCCACCACTTCGCCCGGCATCAGGTTCATCGCCGGGCTACCGATGAACTGCGCCACGAACTCGGTCTCGGGACGCTCGTAAAGCGTCAGCGGGGATCCCACCTGCGCAATCCCGCCCCCGGCCAGCACCACGATCCGGCTGGCCAGCGTCATCGCCTCGACCTGATCGTGGGTGACGTAGATCATCGTGCTGTCGGGCATGTTTTCCTTGAGCTGCGCGATTTCCAGCCGGGTCGCCACCCGCAACGCCGCGTCGAGGTTTGAGAGCGGCTCGTCGAACAGATAGACCTTGGGGTCGCGCACGATGGCGCGCCCGATCGCCACACGCTGGCGCTGACCGCCCGAAAGCTCTTTGGGCAGGCGGTCAAGCAGCGTGGTCATCTGCAGGATGCGCGCCGCCTTGTCCACCGCCGCCGCAATCTCGGCCTTGGTCTTGCGCGCGATCTTGAGCGCGAACGCCATGTTGTCGCGCACCGTCATGTGCGGGTAAAGCGCGTAAGACTGGAACACCATGGCAATGCCGCGTTGCGCGGGCGGCACGTCGTTGACCACCGCCCCGTCGATCTGCAACTCGCCGCCGCTGATCCGCTCCAGCCCGGCGATCATCCGCAGCAAGGTCGATTTGCCACAGCCCGAGGGACCGACGAACACGATCAGCTCGCCCTGTGCGATGTCGAGGTTGATGTTCGACAGAACCTTGACCTCGCCGTAGGCCTTCTCAACATTGGTCAGCTTCAGATCGGCCATATCCCTCTCCCTCAGATTTCTTGCGCCAGGCAGCACTGCCAGGGCCCGAGTGACGCCTTGCCCGCGACCGCACACTGACACAGCTCGCCCCCGACCGCCTGCCAGCGCCCGGCGGGCAACATCACCTCGGCCTGCCCGTCGCCCAGGTTGAAGGCGCAGAACAACGCCCCCTCGCCACGCCGGACGAACTGCACGACATCGCCGGCCGCGCGCAGATCTGCCATGGCACCATTGCGCAGCACCGGATGGGCGCGCCGCAGCGCCAGCGCGCGGCGGTAATGGGCCAGCATTGATCGGTGATCGGACGCCTGCACTGCCACCGCGCGGTGCAGATGTGCGCTTGGCACCGGCAGCCAGGGCTTTGCCGCCGTGGTGAAACCGCCCGCCGCGTTGTCAGCCTGCCACACCATCGGGGTGCGGCAGCCGTCGCGACCCTTGAACTCGGGCCAGAACGCGATGCCGTAGGGGTCTTGCATATCTTCAAATGCGATATCGGCCTCGGGCAGGCCCAGCTCTTCGCCCTGATAGAGGCAGACCGAGCCGCGCAGGCACATCAACAGCGTCGTGTAGGCCATTGCCGCAGCGTCGGAAAGACCCCACCGCGTGATATGGCGCACGGTGTCGTGGTTGGACATTGCCCAGCACGGCCAGGCGTCCGGCGCGGCCCGCGCCATGCGCGCGAAGATCGCCACCAGCCCTGTCGCCGTCAGCCGCGCCGGTTGCAGCATCTCGAACGGATAGCACATCTGCACCTTGTCGCCGCCCGAGGTGTATTCGGCCATGATTTCCAGCCCGCGCTGCGCGTCGCCGACCTCGCCCACCGCCGCTGCCCCGCAAGGGTCAAGCACCGCGCGGAATTTGCGCAGGAAATCAAGATTTTCCGGCTGGTTCTTGTCAAACAGGTGCAACTGGTGGTTATAGGGGTTCACGATTGGCGCGATGGTATTGTTGCGAAGCTCGCGCGGAAGCGCAGGATTATCGCGCAAGTATTTGTCGGCAAAGTAGAAATTGATCGTGTCAAGGCGAAAACCATCAACCCCGCGCTCAAGCCAGAACCGCGCCACATCCAGCAGCGCCTGCTGCACCGCCTCGCAGTGGAAATTCAGATCGGGCTGCGAGGCCAGAAAGTTGTGCAGGTAATACTGCTCGCGCCGCCCGTCCCACTGCCAGCTAGAGCCCCCGAACACCGACAGCCAGTTGTTGGGCGGGGTGCCGTCAGGTTTGGGGTCGGCCCAGACATACCAGTCGGCCTTCGGGTTACTGCGGCTGGCCCGACTTTCTGCAAACCACGGATGCACGTCAGCGGTGTGCGACAGCACCAGATCAATCATCACCCGCAGGCCCAGATCATGCGCCCGCGCCACCACCGCGTCGAAATCGGCAAGGCTGCCGAACAGCGGGTCCACCCCGCAATAGTCCGACACGTCGTAGCCGAAATCCTTCATCGGCGAGGGGAAAAACGGGCTGATCCAGATCGCATCGGCGCCGAGGCTCGCGATATGCGGCAGGCGCTGCACGATCCCGGCCAGATCGCCCACCCCGTCGCCGTTGCTGTCGAGGTAGCTGCGCGGATAGATCTGATAGATCACCGCGCCGCGCCACCACTCGGGATCAGGCACCAGCCGCATCACTTCACCGACCCGGCCAGCAACCCGCGCACCAGGTATTTCTGCATGGCAAAAAACACCACCAGCGGCACCGAGATCGAGACAAACGCCGAGGCCGCGAGAATTTCCCACTCGCCCCCTTTTGAGCCCAGAAGTTCCTTCAGCACCCCGGTCATCACCAGTTGGTCGGCGGAATTACCCAGGAAAACGATCGCCACCAGCAGGTCGTTCCAGGTCCAGAGAAACTGGAAGATCGCAAACGACGCCAGCGCCGGAAACGACAGCGGCAGGATGATCTTGAGGAAGATCTGGAAATCCGTCGCGCCATCGACGCGGGCGGATTCGATGATCTCGCGCGGCAGGCCGACCATGTAGTTGCGCAAGAGGTAAATCGCCAGCGGCAGGCCAAAGCCCGAATGGGCCAGCCAGATGCCAAGGTATTCCTTGCCGATGCCAAGCTGATTGTGCAGCTTCAACAGCGGGATCAGCGACAGTTGCAGCGGCACCACCAAGAGGCCGACCACCGTGGCGATGATCAGGGCGCGACCGGGAAACTCCATCCACGCCAGGGCAAAAGCGGCAAAGGCGGCGATCAGGATCGGAATCACGGTGGCCGGGATGGTGACCGTCATGGTGTTCAGGAACGACCGCCCCAACCCTTGGGCGAACAGCACCTTGCGGTAGTTGTCGAGCGTGAAGCGCGGCGGCGTGACGGCGGTCACGAACAGGCGCGGGCTGCGCCCCTCGAACGCCTTCCCGGCGCTCAGCCGGTAGGCCCCATCCGCTGCCACCGTGGCACTGACGCCGTCGGCCATCGTGGCCACCGCGCCGGGCGCAAAGGCGGCGTGATCCTTCGAGGTGATCCCCCAGGCCTTGACCTCGCCGCCCGCCTCCAGCACCGAGCCATCGATCACCCATTGCGCCCCGTCCTGACGCTGGGTCTCGGCGGCACCGGCGCGAAAGATGATGTTCTGCTGGGATGAAAACATCGCCTGCCACCAGCCCGAACTGGCAAGCTGATCACGGTCGCGAAAGCTTGAGACCAGCAGACCGAAGGTCGGGATGGTCCACAGCAGCACCAGCGCCAGCACTGCCAGATTGACGCTCCACACCAGACTCGATTTCGTTCCGGCGATATTTTCCATCACCGCATCTCCCGCCGCGCGTTGCGAATGTTCCACACCATGATCGGCGTGACCAGCAGCATGATCACCAGCGCGATCGCCGAGGCGCGGCCGGTGTCGTTGCCGCGAAACATCCAGTCGAACATCAGGTTGGCCAGCACCTGACTGCCCCACTGGCCGTTGGTCATCGCCAGCACGATATCAAACACCTTCAGCACCAGAATGGTGATGGTGGTCCACACCACCGCAATCGTGCCCCAGATCTGCGGCACCTTGATGCGGGTGAAAATCTGCAACGGCGAGGCCCCGTCAAGGATCGCCGCCTCGATGGTTTCCTCGGGGATGCCGCGCAGTGCCGCCGACAGGATCACCATCGCAAAGCCGGTCTGAATCCACACCAGCACCGCCATCAGCATGAAGTTGTTCCAGAACGGCACCGTCAGCCAGGTCTGGGCGGTGCCGCCGAAAAACTCGACCAGCGCATTCAAGAGGCCGATCTCGGCCAGACCCTCGCCGCGGTAGTCATAGATGAACTTCCAGATCACCGAGGCCCCGATGAACGAGATTGCCATCGGCATGAAGATCATCGACTTGGCAAAATTGCCCCAGCGGATGCGGTCGGTCAGCGCCGCCGAGATCAGGCCGAAGAAGGTGGCGGCGGCGGGCACGAACAGAAGCCAGAGAAAGTTGTTGAACATCGACTCGCGGAATTTCACATCGCCGATCAGCCAGGTGTAGTTGGCGGCACCGACGAAATTGTCGCCGGTGCTGTCGCGCAGGCTGAGCCAGATCGAGACGAACACCGGATAGATCAGATAGACCGAAAGCAGGATCAGCGCCGGGCCCAGAAACAGCCAGGGCCGGATACCCGCCGCCCGCGTGATGTTGCGCCCGGCATTGGGGCCGCGCGGCGGAAGGATCGTGTCAAGGATCAGGTTCGAGGCGAAGAAATAGCCGACGCAGCCGAACACGCCGATCACGATCGTGGCCGAAGCCAGGACAAGCTGTTGCACCCGAATTTCCCTTGTAGTGCCCCCTCAGGCAGGCCGGACCGCCGTGGCGGACCGGCCCATGATCGTCAGGATACGGTTACTTCAGCGTGTCCCAGGTCTTCTGGATGTCACCGGCCACGGTTGCGGCATCCTTGCCACCGACATAATCGACCATGCCGGTCCAGAACACACCCGCGCCGATCGCGCCCGGCATCAGGTCGGAACCGTCAAACCGGAAGGTGTCGGCCTGCAACAGGATGTCGCCCATCTTGCGCAGGGTCGGGTCGCCGTAGGCTTCGGGGTTGACGCTTTTCAGCGGCGTCAGAAAGCCCGACTGCGCCATCCAGATTTCATGCGCCAGCGGGGTTTGCAGGAACTGCATGAAAGCCTGCGCCACCGGGCTGTCTTCGGTGATCACGAACAGCGTGCCCGCGCCCAGCACCGGCTTGCCCAGATCCTTGCCGGCATAGGCCGGGAAGTAGAAGAAATCGGCGTCCTGCCCGACCACGGTGCCTTCCGGAAAGAACGACGGGATGAACGACGCCTGACGGTGCATGTAGCAGCCCGGAGGCGAGGCAAACAGGCCCTTCGGGCTGTCGCGGAAATCGGTCGAACCGACCGACCCCGCCCCGCCCTGCACGAACGCGTCGTTGCGCGCGAACCAGCCGAATTCGTCGATCGCCGCAATCACCTTGGGGTCGTTGAAGGCCAGCGTATTGGCCACCCAGCCGTCATAGTCGGCCGGGGTGTTGGTCCGCAGCATCATGTCCTCGACCCAGTCGGTGGCAGGCCAGCCGGTGGCCGGACCCGAGCCCAGACCGATGCACCACGGCGTGCCGCCATCGGCCACAATCTGCTCGGTCAGCGCCTTCAGCTCTTCCATCGTGGTCGGCACGGCGTAGCCCGCGTCGGCAAAGTTTTCCGGCGAATACCACACCAGCGATTTCACATCGACCTTGTAGAACAGGCCGTAAAGCGCCTTCGCGCCATCAGCCCCGGGGTAGGTTGCCAGATCGACCCAGGATTGGCCGGCCGCGTAGTTGTCCTTGACCCAGGCGGCGGTCTCGGCCGACAGCGGCGTCAGCTTGCCGCGCTTGGCCAGATCGGCCGCCAGACCGGGTTGCGGGATCACCGCGATACCGGGGGGCGAACCCGCCTCGACGTCGATCATCACCCGCTGCTCGAAGCCGTCACCGCCGACATATTCGACCGAAGCGCCGGTGGCAGCGGTGAAATAGGCCACCACCGAATTGAACAGATCCTTGTCAACCCCGCCCCAGGGCCCGTCGATCTTGAGGCTCTGGCCTTTCAGATCGACCGCCTTCAGCGCATCGAAATCGGCCCAGTTGAACCGGGCATCCTCACCCGGCGCGAATTTCAGGTCTTGCGCCAGCGCGCCACCTGCCAGAAGCGCAAGCGCGGCAGCACCTGCAAACAGTCTCGATTTCATTGTGACCCTCCCGATTACCCACCCTGGCGGTATCAGCCTGCTGCATGCGCAAAGACTCGGCTTCAAACCGCTTTGGATAAAACAGTTATGCGACAGAATATCCGCGAGTCAACCTGAGACTGCAAGATGAGCGGCACTATTGCCTTGTTTTGCAGTCGCAGCATTGATCCGCTGCGGGCAAGGAAATACCGGATTGCCTTTGACCCGCCGCAAGATGGCAGCTAAGGTTACGCCTAATTCGAAACGCTTTGGCCAAAGGACGCGATGAACCTCAAGGAACTGGCCGCCAAGCTCGGGCTGTCGCCAACCACCGTCAGCCGGGCGCTGAATGGCTACCCCGAGGTCAACCCTGCGACCCGCGAGCGGGTGGTGGCGGCGGCGCGGCGCAACAACTATGCCCCCAACACCCGCGCCATCCGGCTGGCCACCGGCCGCGCCATGGCGATCGGGCACGTCATCCCGATTGCCACCAGGCACGAAATCGTCAACCCGGTGTTTGCCGATTTCGTGGCCGGCGCGGGCGAGGCCTATTCGCGCGCGGGCTATGACATGGTGTTGTCGGTGGTGCCCGACAACGATGAAGAGCGCATCTACCGTGACCTCAAGGCGCGCGGCACGGTTGACGGCATCATCCTGCACGCGCCCCGGATGGACGATCCGCGCCTCGCGCTGTTGACCGGGATCGGCTTTCCGTTCGTGGTGCATGGCCGCGCCACCGGCACCGCCCTGCCCTATTCCTGGGTCGATGTGAACAACCGCCGCGCGTTTCAGCGCGCCACCGAGTTTCTGCTCGATCTTGGCCACCGCCGCATCGGCCTGATCAACGGGCTGGAGTTCATGGATTTCGCGATCCGCCGCCGCGCCGGCTTTGTCGATGCGCTGGCGGCGCGCGGGCTGAGCCCAGACCCCGCGCTGATGGCGACCGACGAGATGACCGAGACCGCCGGTTACCGCGCCGCCCGCCGGATGCTGGATCAGCCCGCCCCGCCCACCGCGCTGCTGGTCAGCTCGATGATTTCCGCCATCGGGGCGCGCCGGGCCATTCAGGAGCGCGGGCTTGCCCTCGGGCGCGAGGTCTCGGTGATCATCCATGACGACGAGCTCAGCTACCTGCGCAACGGCGACGAGGTGCCGCTGTTCACCGCCACCCGCAGTGCGGTGCGCGAGGCCGGACGGCTGGCCGCCGAGATGCTGCTCGGCATCATCGCCAAGCCCGCAACCGCGCCGCAACACCACCTGCTCGAGGCCGATCTGATCATCGGCCAATCCACCGGCCCCTGCCCCGCCTGAAAGGCCTGCCATGCTGCCCCACCGCGCCGATTTTCCCGAGGGCTTCCGGTTCGGTGCCGCCACCGCCGCCTATCAGATCGAAGGTCACGCCTTCGGCGGCGCGGGCTCGACCCATTGGGATACCTTCGCCGCCACGCCGGGCAACGTCGTGCGCGCCGAAAACGGGGCGATTGCCTGCGACCACTATCACCGCTGGCCCGAAGACCTTGATCTGGTCCGGGACGGCAATTTCGACGTTTACCGCTTTTCCACCTCGTGGGCGCGGGTGCTGCCCCAGGGGCGCGGGGCGGTGAACGCTGCGGGGCTCGACTTCTACGACCGGTTGGTGGACGGGATGCTGGCGCGCGGGTTGAAACCCGCCCTGACCCTTTACCATTGGGAACTGCCGTCGGCGCTGGCCGATCTGGGCGGCTGGCGCAACCGCGATATCGCCGAGTGGTTTGCCGACTACGTGCAGGTGATCGCTGCCCGCCTTGGCGACCGCATCTGGTCCGCCGCCCCGATCAACGAGCCGTGGTGCGTGGCCTGGCTGTCGCATTTTCTTGGCCTGCACGCGCCGGGGCTGCGCGACATCCGCGCCACCGCCCGCGCCATGCACCACGTCGGGCTGGCGCATGGCCGGGCGATTCAGGTGATGCGCGGCCTTGGCATGAAGAACCTTGGCGCGGTGTGCAACATGGAATACGCGGCCCCCGCCGATGATACCCCCGAGGCCGCCGCCGCCGCGCGGCTTTATGACGCGATCTACAACCGCTGGTTTCTGTCAGGAATGTTTCACCAGACCTACCCGGCCGAAGCGCTGGCGGGCCTTGGGCCGCACCTGCCCGCGCGCTGGCAGGACGACATGGCGACCATTGCTGCACCGCTCGATTGGGTCGGCCTCAACTACTACACCCGCAAGCTGATTGCCCCGGTTTCCGGCCCCTGGCCCGGCCATCACGAAGTGCCGGGGCCCCTGCCGAAAACCGCGATGGGCTGGGAGATTTACCCCGAGGGGCTGGAATTCTTTCTGCGCCGCACCGCCGCCGAATATACCGGCACTCTGCCGCTTCATGTCACCGAAAACGGCATGGCCAATGCCGACGTGCTGCGGGCGGGCGGGGTGGATGACCCGGCCCGCACCGCCTATCTCGCCGCCCATCTGGCGGCGGTGCAACGCGCGCTTGCAGCAGGGGTGCCGGTGGCGGGCTATTACGTCTGGTCGCTCTTGGACAATTACGAATGGTCGTTGGGATATGAGAAGCGCTTTGGTCTGGTGCATGTCGATTTCAAAACCTTGCAGCGCACCCCCAAAGCGTCCTATCACGCCCTCAAGCGCGCTCTGGCGCGGTAGCGTTTGAGGGAATCCGCCGATGGCCAAGACCCCGCTCAATCTGGTGGCCGACATCGGTGGCACCAATACCCGCGTGGCGCTGGCCGATGGCAAGGTGCTGCGCGAGGCCAGCATCCGGCGCTTTCGCAATGCCGAGTTCGCCGGGCTGGAAACCATCCTGCGGCGCTATCTGACCGAGGCCGGGGTGGCCGATTGTGACGGTGCCTGCGTTGCCGCCGCCGGCCCGGTGCGTGGCGGCGCAGCGCAGATGACCAACCTTGCCTGGGTGATCGACGGCGACGCGCTGGCCCGTGCCACCCGCGCCGAGACGGTGGCGATCCTCAACGATCTGCAAGCGCAGGGCCACGCTCTGGGCCATATTGCCGCCAAGAACCTGCGGCCGGTGCTTGCAGGCCCGGTTGCAGCCGCCGATGCGGCCCGGCTGGTGATCGGGGTTGGCACCGGCTTCAATGCCGCCCCGGTGCATGAAACCCCGTGGGGGCGGGTGGTGGCGGCTTCGGAATGCGGCCACGTCAACATGCCGATCCGCAACGAATCCGACCTGCGGCTGGCGCATTTCGTCGAGTCCGCGCATGGCTTTCCCGGGGTCGAGGATGTGATCTCGGGGCGCGGGCTGGAGCGGCTGTTTGCCTTTGTCAC
>Ga0210039_1000745_pt1 | contig 33229 bp, 20 predicted proteins | sample CryGeyCG2114_250_3_FD_185460 | JGI IMG/M metagenome (GOLD analysis project Ga0210039, IMG submission 185460) | Groundwater microbial communities from aquifer - Crystal Geyser CG17_big_fil_post_rev_8/21/14_2.50 (SPAdes) (version 2) | ecosystem: Environmental > Aquatic > Deep subsurface >...
AACAAGATTTTAGATTATCAAGGAATTACCTCAAAGGAACTTATGGAGATATGGCTAATGTTCTATTGGCTGCAACTGCTTACAACTTAAAAAAGTGGCTAAATATGGAGACTAAAAAAATATTCTTTTTTATCTTATCTAAAATATCGAATCTTTTTGTTTCAATAGTAATTAAAAAAAGAGAATCCGAAATAATTTTGAATTTTTAAGGATCGACTAATTATTATTATTTTAGAAACATCATTTTTTTTGATGATGAAAAACCACCACTTTGTAATCGGTAAAAATAAATTCCAGAAGTTAAATTTTTTGCATCAAATTGAACTTCGTAATTACCAGCTTTTTGGAACTCATCAACGAGAGTTGCAACTGCCTGTCCGAGAATATCGTAGATTTTTAGTGTAACAAACCCACCGAGGGGAGTTTGTGTAGATGGAATTGAATATTTAATTGTTGTGCTTGGATTAAACGGATTTGGATAGTTTTGTCCCAAATTATAAGTGGAAATAGTGTTTTCAATATTATTTACCGAAACAGGAATATTTGTAAAGTTACGCTGATAAACATCAATTATGTTTTGTGTAATTTCTTTTGCAATGGTAATTGAGTTAATTGGGGAATCTCCTCTTCCAACAATATATGCTGCTATAATTTCTATTGGGTCATTTGTTTTTAATTCAAAAGGACCAGTTGAATTTATTAAACGATAATCGAAAGGATTTATGCATAACCAGCCGACCTTTTCCACAGGGTCACCTGAAAATATATATTCTGGAGGAATATTTTTAATTTCAGCGCTACTTAACTCTTTACCATTACCTGCATTAAATTCGCTAATAATAATTTGGGTTCCGTCCTGCTTTTTTCCACCAGTTAAATAATTATATAACTCTGTTGGATGATTAGGATCTGCTAAAAGAATTGTCGATTTCCAAATGGCGGTTGCAGCAGTCATTTTTTTGTTTTTTGCTCCAACAATGTATTTAGTTCCAAGTAATGCACCTCTATTTACAATTGCTGTGTCAAGTGGAGTGTCAATTCCATCCTCAAATATTCCGTTATTATTGTTATCTAAAAATGTTTTACCAGGTATGAAAGCAAGAGGACCTTGCAACAAAGTTGAAAAGAAAGATGGTGGATTAAAGCCATAACCAGAAAAATAACTGTTAGAATCATCGGCTTCTGCTTTGTATGCATAAATTGAATTCAAAGTTGAATCTGAACCAGAATAATCTTTTTCATAAGCAAAACCAATATCAGGGTCAGTAGCTATTCCAAAATAAACTGAGTCGAAAATACTGTTAACTTTACCCATATTTTCAATAATGTAGCGAACAAAAATTGTGCTGGATAAATTTTTATTGTGCGCAGTATTATATGCAAAAACTGTTTGTCTAATTTCAATACCCATTGCGGACATAGTTGAAAAATTTCTTTCTTCTGAAGGAACGGAATCATTATATACACACCAAGCAGTATAATCGCCTAACAAATCAGGTTTATCTTCATTTTCATCCCACTTTCCGTTTGTATTTAAGTCAACAGGATTATAAATGCCATCATTATTACCATCATAAAAAAGCGCACCTTGTTCAACAGCTTTTTTCCATTCCAACCACGAATTTCCAAAATCTGCATCATTTGCTTCAACAACAAACATTTTATATTCTTTTGAAGAATCACTGTTTACGTTTCCAGGTAAATAATCAATCATTTTTGTTGATGAAGGAAAAACGCCATTTCCCCATAATGAATCATTTGATTTGCCAGCTAAATAAAATCCACCAGTATATAAAAAGCCAGATTCTTCAAAAACAGCATCTTTTATTGAACCATTATTCTTTAGAGTTATTCCTATTGAATTAATGTTCATTTGGGTTTGTGCTAAAATTGATATTTGAAAAACTAATAGTAATATAAATACTTTTTTCATTATTCCCTCCTATTTGGTTAATATCATTTTTTTACTTTGCGTGAAATTATTAGTTCTGATTGTGTAAATATAAAGTCCGCTTGATAGGTTTTCTGCGTCAAAGCGAGCAAAATAATTTCCTTTCGATTTCTGTTCCTTAACCAAGGTAGTAACAAGTTTGCCTAACGGGTCATAAACTGTTAGAGTTACAAAGTCATCTTGGGGGATATTGTAATAAATTTTTGTAGTAGGATTAAAAGGATTTGGGTGAGCATTTGATAAATAATAATCTTCAATTGGTGTTTCCGTTAACCTTTCATCTGATGTCTCTTTATTAAATGTATTGCTCCTTGTTGACGCAGAATTTGAATAGTCAGAACTTAGACCCTGTTTATCTCTAGCTTTTATCTTATAAGAAACCAAATCATCAAATCGACCGTTTGTAATGATAACGCCCTTATCTTTAAATGTATTTACATAATCATTGACTGTAGCTAAATAAGAAAAGTTTGTACTATTGTAACTATGAAAAATATCAAACTTATTCATATCTAACTCACTATTAAAGTCCCAATTTAAAATTGGATTATCCCCTATATTTCCAGAAAGTGTTAAATTTGTAGGAGCTGAAGGTGGTCCATCAAAATCTAGTGGTGTATGTGGGAGGTTTACTTTCTCCCAAATATAAATTGTATCATTATTTACTATTTCCCATCCATTTTCAATTGATACAGAAGGTAGGACTCCGAGACCTGCATTATAAAACCATATTGTATTACTTGCTACGTCATATCTTAAAGTAATATCATGAGAAAAGCCACCTGGACAATTACTATAGTATTTTGCATCCCTATTTTCATAATAAACTGTAGCCACGGTATTATTGTTAACTCTTATATTTATCATATTTAAAGCCATCAACATAGTTCCATCTTCTTTGGGAGTACCATGTGTAATAATATTAAACCCATTACCTGTAGTTGTATAGTTTTCCTCAAAATAAACGCTCGAACAATAGTGCGTTTCTTCAGTATATATACAATCTCCATTCCATGCGTATGCTTTTTCACTAATTGGTAATAACTCAAATTGAACCACATCTGTTCCCGAAGCAAAATTATAAACTTGACATGTTATTTCAATGTTATCATATAGAATTTGATTTTGAGCTAAAGTGTTTAGTGAAGAAAATAGTCCAATTATTAGATAGATAGATAGATGAATAGATTTTGAGTTCATTTTTCCTCACCCATTAAATTAAGAAATTTTAGTGTTGTATTTTTACAATGTTCTAGTTTAATAAACTACTTTATAAAAATCAATAGTTTACTAATTATTTTAACCCCAAATATGCATTAGAAAAGCATTAATGCATATTCGACTAACTCGCTCTAAGCGTTTGTACTATTGTTCACTTAACCTTTTGGGTACAAACGCTAAGACCGAGTAAGTCGGGGCAAGTTCGCTTCTATATTGATTGTTCTTTTTCTAAAATTGTTTATTTTAATCCTATTGCATTATCCAGGTTTAAAATATAATTGCTAGATCTTAAAAATTTATAACCCACTAAATAATTAAATTATTTAAAGTTTTGGTTATTTACCATTGGAGTTCTTACATTAGTCCTAAAAAAGGAGAACAAACTATGGTCAAGTTACCAAATTGTGATTCTTACGGTATTAAACGTCTGGAATCAAAAAATGCTATTATTCAAATGTAGGCTAATTTTCTTAACTTTTGTCTCATTTTTATTGGCAAATTTCGTAACCTGTATCTGTAATGCAATTCAGTCAATTTAAGCTCTTGTCATTGTGTGATGTTTTTACACGGGAAACATACTGGACAGGCTTGCACAGAATCCACTTAATGGCTTTGATTCCCAACAATCCCGACAAGTCGGGATGGGAATGACATACTATAAAAATATTCTCTTAAGCACAGCATTTCTCTTAAATCCAGTATTGCGAAACCGAATCCATCAATCTTCTAATTACATCTTTATTAATTTTTAATATTTCCTCTCGTCTGGGAATTATTTCATAAGCAGGTAATTTATCGTGCAAAGTATTTGGAATTGTTTTACCAAGCATTTGCTCCCAATGGTTTTTCCAATTTTTGGGCAAATATTCTGGAATATCCAAATTATTTAGAATTAGGTATAGCAAAGCCCAAATTCTTGGTGTTGCAGTTGAAGAATAACCTCCGCCTAAAGTAAAAAGGACTTTTCCATTACAGCTTTTATCGGCAAATTCAATTATTTGACGGAATATATTTTCATAATCGTGGGTGGTTAAAAGGTTGTCTGCAAGAGGGTCGGCAAAATGCGCATCTGCCCCGGCTTGCACAACAAGAGCATTTGGTTTAAACCATGATAGAGCGGGCTTTAAAACTTTATCCAAAAATTCGAGATAAGAACTTCCTTCCGAAAATGGTTCCAAAGGAACATTCATTTTTAGGGCACGTCCACTTCCCTGACCCAATTCGTGAACCCAGCCTTTTCCAGGAAACAGAAATTCACCAGATTCGTGAATAGAAATAGTCATAACATAATCATGTGAATAGAACATTTCTTGCACCCCATCACCATGGTGAACATCAATATCCAAATAAACAACATGCCAGCCAAAATTAACCATTTCATTTATTGCTAACGATAAATCGTTATATATGCAAAATCCAGCAGCAAAATTATTGTGTGCGTGGTGAAAACCACCGCCCAACTGTAATATTCTATTAGCCTTATTTTCCATAAGTAATTTTGCTCCCAACACTGTTCCACCAACTTGGTAGCGGGCACCTTCTGCCATTCCTTCAAAAATGGGATTATCTGCATTTCCCAATCCAAACTTATTAATATCTTCTACATTAATTCCAGAGCTAACTTTTTCTACAGTATTAATATAATTTCTATCATGAATGACTTCTAAATCACTTGCCAATACAGCGTTTGGCTCTATTGGCTCAGTTAATATATTCCATTCTTTAAGAAGTTCTATTAACATCTCGGTTCTTTGAGGACTGAATGGATGAGATTCGCCCAAATTATACAAACTATATTTAGGATTATAAATTATTCTACACATGATGCTTGAATAGGCCAAAGTACTTCAAAATCTGCATTACAAATTGCTTTAGCGAGAGGTCTAATTTCCATAGTTGCAACACGAAAGACAACACGTAATTTGCCATTTGCATCGGGGTAACTAAGAATTGAGTGAATATTTATTTTTCTATCGGCAATTAGTTTTGTGAGTTTTGCAATTTCTCCAGCACGATCTTTCAATAGCACATCTAATCTCCCCGTTGGATAATGAACGCCTGTCATTAGCAACATTGCATCTAATAGATTAGCAACTGTTACAATTCCAACTAATTTTGAATCATCCAATACTGGAAGGCAGCCAATTTTAAATTGCCGCATAGTTTGTATTGCAACTTCAATTGGTTCTGAAGGACGTGTGGTTTCAACAGGGTGGCTCATAATTTCAGAAATCATTGTTCCTGGTTCATAAGATGTTTTTGCAAACTTACTTGTCGCCAATCTAACATCTCTATCAGAAACAATCCCAACAAGAAGGTCATTTTTAATTATTGGCAAGTGCCTAATTTTATTATCGTTCATTAAGTTGTAAGTATCCATTAACGAAGTTTCTGGAGTAATTGAAATAGGATTTAAATGCATTACTTCACGTATTAACATTTTGGAACTCCAAAATTAATAAGTTGGTCTTTTAATATCATGTATATTTAATCTCATTTTTATATTATTAGAAATTGTTGGATTTTCATTTTCAACAACATAAACTTCTAAGCAGCAAAGCCATGGTAATTCTTCTATCATTTGTGACAACCTGCCTAATATTTGTTTAACGCCATTGCTCTCTTCAATTTTAATGTTCTCAAACGTTTCATCCAAATCCCTTTCTGTTAAAGGAGTAATTCTTACAAACCTTTTTTTGTTTGGAATATTTAATTCAAGTACTGGACCAAAAAGTGTATCCAATTTAACATTAATGTTTATCATTTGTGAATTTGCATTTACACAGTTCGATATATTAATTCCAAAGAGGTTTAATATTTTTTCAGCTTTTTCAAAATTTACATCAATAAAATTATCTGAAGTTTGATTATCTGAAATTATGTTTTGAATTAATTTTCTAGCAATTTCAGCTTTTACATCATTATACCAAACAATTTTGCCTGGAGGTTTTTTCCTAAATTCGGCATAATTTACAATTCTTCCTAACGCTCTAACTGCTGATTCTGGGAATCTGAATGCTGGATACTTTTTCTTTGGAAATAATTTATCTGAATCATCAATCATTGAGATTGCACCAGCAACACCCATTAAACATAGAAGTACTGGTTTTTCTTTCCCAACTTTTTCTTCGGCTTTTTTAACAGCTGTTTTTATTGCGGCAGCTATTTCGGTAGAATTATTTTTTCCAACAGAAGCAAAACCAATTAGTATTGATTGTATTTGTTCATCTATAAGCATATTAAATACAGCAGTTTCATATTTTTCGGCAGAAGCAAAGGCACCAAGATTTATTAAACAATTTTCGATAAGCTGTAATCCATTTGCTTCGCAACCATCAGCAAATATTGTAGCCATTCCAGCAGAGTTTGCTATTATACCAACTTTATTTCCTTCGGGCAAAGGTTGATGTTCAAGTACAATTGCAGTATCAAAAAGTTCTTCAAGTGTTGGTGCAAGAATAACCCCAGCTTGATGAAACAATGCTTCAATTTCTAAAACACCACCTGTCATTCCTCCACTTTTTTCTTCAATGGCTTTACGACCAGCAACACTGCGTGCACTTTTTACACAAAGAATTGGTTTTTTGTAACTCATGCTTCTTGCTATTCGTACAAATTTTCTGGGATTTCCGAATGTTTCCAAATACAAAATTGCGATTTGTGTATTAGGGTCTTCTTCCCAGTACTGAAGCAAATCATTTCCAGATACATCTGCTCTATTTCCTGCTGAAACAAAAGTTGTAAATCCAAGTCCAAGAGATTGGGCATATTCTAAAATTACCAAACCAAGAGCAGCCGAATGTGCAAAAAAGCCAATTTTGCCTTTTGGAGCTAAATTTGGTAAAAGACTTGAATTAAGACGAACGCTTTCGTCTGTATTCATAAGCCCCAAACAACTTGGGCCCAAAAGTCTAACTCCGTTTGTGCGAACTAATTCTACCAATTCCTTTTGTCTTTGCATTCCTTCAATGCCCGCTTCTGCAAAGCCAATGGAGACAACCACAATAGCTTTTGCACCGGCTCTTATTGATTCATTTGCAGCATCAAATACTTCTTCGGCTGGTACAGAGATTATTGCTAAATCAATAATTTCGGGCAATTGTGAAACTGTTGGTAATGCTCTTACTCCATTTATAGAAGAAACCTCCATGTTAATGGGATATACTGTTCCAGCAAAATTTCCAGAAAGAATATTTTTGAAAATAATGTTTCCTATTGAAGAAGAATCTTTGTTAACTCCAATAACGGCAATAGTTTTAGGTCTCAATAAAGCGAATAGTGAATTTGCAACAGCAATTCTTTCACGTAACGATGTACGTTTCCATAATGCAGCAGCGCCATCAACTGGAAATTCAACGTGAATAGTATCGGAATGCCAAACTTTATGAATTTCAAAACCTGAACTTTTGAATACATTAATCATTTGTTGGTTATCTGGAAGAACCTCAGCTTCAAATTCAATTATTCCATTAGCAGCAGCTAAACCCGATATTCTTTCCAAAAGCAAAGTGGAAATTCCAAGTCCTTGAAAAGCATCTTCAATTAAAAAGGCAACTTCGGCAGTTCTGTTATTGTTCATCGAAATATAATTTCCTAATCCCACAACTTTTTCTTCCTTTCCTTCCCCATCAATAGCAAGCAAACAACCAGAATCTTTAAAATCGCCATTACACAAATTATTAATAACATCTTCGGAGACTTGTGAAATTGCTGCCATAAACCGCATTCGTAATGATTCTTTAGAAAGGCGTGACATAAAGGAAGTTATATTGGATTTATCAGTTATTGTGGCTGGTTTTAGAAAAAGTCCTTTACCATTTTTTAATAAAACATGCTCTTGGTAATTCATTCCTTCGGTTATTATACGGAACATTAATTCCTCGATTTTTCATTCATTTAATAATAAGAAAAATAAACAAAATGGAGGTTCAAACAAAAACAATTTGAACCTCCAGAAAATGAATTAATAAAGTTTTTTAATATCATCAACAATTTGTGGATTAGCCAGGGTAGTAACGTCCCCTGTATCTTGTCCCGTTGCAATAGCACCTAAAACACGTCTCATAATTTTACCAGAACGAGTTTTTGGCATATCTGGCACAATCCAAACTCTTCCTGGTTTCGCAATTGGTCCAATTTCGGAAGCAAGCATGTCAGAAATTTTCTTTTCAAGTTCTTTTGATGATTCAATGCCAGGTTTTAGCGAGACAAAAATATGAGGCAAAACGCCTTTAATTGGGTCTGGAACAGGAACCACCGCTGCTTCACCAACTTCGTCAACCATAAGAGCTGCAGACTCCAATTCTTTAGTTCCTAAACGGTGACCAGCAACGTTTATTACATCATCTATTCTTCCTAAAATTCGGAAATAACCATCTGGAGCTTCAACAGCCCCATCACCAGCAAAATATGGCCAATCTTGCCAATCTTTACTTTCTCTATCCTTGCAATATCTTTGATAATATTGACGTTCAAAACGAGCATCATCACCCCAAATAGTTAACATTCTGCCAGGCCAAGGATTTTTTATTACAATATTACCAGCTTTGCCACATCCTTTTGGTAACGGAGTTCCTTCTTCATCTAAAATTTCTGGATAAATTCCAGGAACACCAGGACCAGCGCTGCCAGGTTTCATTTTGTGAATGCCTGGAATAATTGAGCATAAAAATCCACCTGTTTCTGTTTGCCAATATGTATCAACCACAACGGCTTCTTTTTTCCCAACAAATTCATAATACCAACGCCAAACATTTGGCTCAATTGGCTCGCCAACAGTAGTCATATGCTTAAAGTGATAATTATATTTGGCTGGTTCATCTGCTCCAACTCTTCTTAAAGCTCTAATTGCTGTTGGTGAAGTATGGAAAATATTAACATCTAATTCTTCTGCTATTCTCCAAGGTCTTCCCGCATCTGGATGCGTTGGAACACCTTCAAAAATTACTGATGAAGCTCCGAGTGCTAACGGACCATAAACAATGTATGAATGTCCTGTAATCCAGCCAATATCAGCCATGCACCAATAGACATCTTCGGGATGAATATCTTGAATATATTTTGAAGTTCCAGTAACGTAAGCCAAATATCCGCCAATTGAATGCTGCGCACCTTTTGGTTTTCCTGTCGTTCCAGATGTGTACATTAAAAATAATGAGTCTTCAGCTTTTAAGCTCACTGGTTCAACAATTTTATGATAATAATCCTTAATAATTTCATTTACAAAAACATCGCGACCTTCAACCATTGGTGTTTGAGCTGAATATTTGCCAGCATATCGCTGCCATATTAATACTTTTTCAACATGTTGACCTTCCTCTTCGGCATGATTGACAGCAATATCAGCTTTTTCTTTGTGGTCAATTAAATTTCCAGCACGATAATATGAATCGGTAGTAATTAAATATTTGCTTTTTGCATCAATAATTCTATCGGCACAAGCTTTGCCAGAAAATCCTGAAAATACTTGCGAATGAATTACTCCAATACGTGCACAAGCAAGCATAGTAATTACAATTTCTGGAATCATTGGCATATGTAGCGTAACAGTATCACCAGCTTTCAATCCACAATAATCTTGCAATACAGATGCAAATTCATTTACCTTTACATATAATTCTTGATAAGTCATATGAATAATTGCTTCATTTTCTGGTTCTGGAACAAAATGGATTGCCGTTTTATTTTTATATTTTGCCAAATGACGATCAACACAATTATAACTTGCATTAAGTTTGCCACCAACAAACCACTTAAAAAAAGGAGGATTTTCGGAATCTAATACTGTGTGCCAGCGTTCATCCCACTCAAGTAAATCAGCATATTTTTCATAGCAATTTGGGAAATTAGCCTCACCAAATTCCTCAAGAACATTTGGATCGGTTAAGTTTGCTTGAGCAATAAATTGTGCAGAAGGTTCAAAATACTCTTCTTCTTTCCAGTGAACAGCAATCTGTGCTTCGGAAACATTATCTTCATTTTGTTTTGATTCGTCAATACCCATAAATTCTCCATTATTTTATTTATATAGTTTTAATTTCAATAAAAGGATTAAATGTCTTAACAGTTCAAGTTACACTAAAATATATATTTTTGCAATTATCTTTTAGGTTTTTACGTCTAAAAAAGATCATATTTTGGATAATACATTTAACCAATTTCATAATTTGAGCAATCTTTTTGTTTAAATCAATAATGGTTTTTATTAAAATAATAATTTGTTGTAAATCGCTTAAATTATGTTTTGTTAAATACGACTATTTTCCCCAAAAAGTAAATAATTATTCTTATAAATAATGGAATAAAAATTGACATCCTTTTAGATTAAATACTTTAATTTAAGGAATAGATATGCTTCAAAATAATATTTTAAAAAGCTCTTTTAGAATACTTGTAATTTTGATTTTCACATTATCGTGCAGTAATTCTGAAGGGATTACAAATGAAAATACAGAATTCTCAATAGTTGAAAAACATGGACAGCTATCGATAAGCGGAACAAATTTAGTGGATTCAAGCGGAGAGATTATTGTCCTTCGAGGAATGAGTCTATTTTGGAGTCAATGGGGCGGTGATTATTACAACGAAGAGACAATTAAATGGTTACGTGATGATTGGAAGTGCACTGTTATTCGTGTTGCAATGGGTGTTGAAGGTGGAGGTTATTTAGAAAATTCTTCTGTGGAATTCCAAAAAGCCACTACAGTTATTGACGCATGCATTAAATTGGGCATTTATGTAATTATTGATTGGCACGATCATCACGCCGAAAGTCATACAAACGAAGCAATTTCATTTTTTCATAATATTTCGCTTAAATATGGGAATCAGCCAAACATCATCTACGAATTATATAATGAACCTTTGGCAGTATCTTGGAAAGAAATAATAAAACCTTATGCAGAATCAGTAATAAACACAATTAGAAAAAATGGTTCTAAAAATGTAATTATTATAGGAACTCCAAATTGGTCGCAAGATGTTGAGGATGTTATAAATAACCGAATTAACGACAACAATCTTGCATACGTATTCCATTTTTATTCCAGCACTCACACAGCCGATTTGCGAAACAAAGCATTTTCATCAATTAATGCGGGAATTCCATTATTCGTTTCAGAATGGGGATTAAGTGAAGCCAGCGGAAACGGAAACATAAATTTAGCCGAATCAAAAATTTGGATGAATTTTCTTGAGCAATATAATTTAAGTTGGTGCAATTGGTCTGTAATGAACAAAGACGAATCTTCAGCAGCTCTTTTGCCAACAACTACAAATTTAAGTGGTTGGAACGAAAGTCAATTATCGCAATCTGGGAAAATGATTCGTGAGTATTTAATTAAGGAAAATTCAAGTTTATTTAATCAATAATTGGGGAATCAAATGAACCTAATCACAAGTTTTTTACTAATTTTAGTTTTGACAACTCAAATTTTTGCACAACAAAAATATTTTGGAGTTGATGGAAAAAACATCACAGATAGAGATGGAAAGGTATTTGTTATGAAAGGTGTAAATCTTGGAAACTGGCTTGTTCCTGAAGGATACATGTTTAAGTTTAATAAAGCCAACTCACCAACACGCGTAAATAATGTAATTACTGAACTGATTGGACCTGCAGAAACAAAAAAATTCTGGATTGAATTCCAAAATAATTATATCACTTATGACGATATAAAATTTATAAAAGCAAGTGGAGTAAATTCAATAAGAGTTCCATTCAACTATAAACTTTTTTGTGATGAAACATATTTGTGGAATACAAACTCACGTGGATTTGAATTAATTGACCGTCTGCTAGAATGGTGCAGAATTGAAAATCTGCCAATAGTTTTAGATATGCACGCTGCACCTGGTGGACAAACTGGTGATAACATTGATGATAGTTACGATTATCCTTGGCTAATGGTTGATGAAGATTCGCAAAATCAAATTATTGAAATATGGAAAAGCATTGCTAGTCATTATGCAAATGAACCACTAGTTCTTGGTTACGATTTATTGAACGAACCAATTGCTCACTATTTTGAAGAAGAAAATCTTAACGGAAATTTAGAACCGCTTTATAAAAAAATAACTGCCTCAATTAGAGAAGTTGACCAAAATCATATTATCATTCTTGGTGGCGCAAAATGGAATACGGATTTTTCAGTATTTGGCAAGCCATTTGATGAAAAATTAGTTTACGAATTCCACAAATATTGGATGCCTCCAGTTCAAAAAGAAATTCAAGAATATGTTGATTTTAGAGATAAACACAATGTGCCAATTTATATGGGAGAATCTGGTGAAAACGATGACGATTGGGTAAAAAAATTTCGTGAACTACTGGATGATAATTCTATTAGCTGGCACTTCTGGCCATACAAAAAAATGGACAACACACGAGGACCTGTTAATTTTAATAAACCAGAAAATTACGATTTAGTTAATGGCTATGCCGAATTTGATAGAAGCACATATAAAAGTGTAAGAGAAAATCGTCCCGATATTGTAAAAGTTAAGTTGGCATTAAACGGATATCTTGAACAATGTAAATTTGAAAATTGTTTTCCCAACGAAGGATATATGGATGCACTCAAATTGGACTATAGTAAAAAAGCCAAAATCAATTAAAATATGTTAACATTGAAAACACAAATTAAATAAGGAAATTTAGGATGTTAAAAGCGCGACTTTTGTTATTTATGTCGATAATATTTACAACAATTGCATGCGGTAATTCAAACGTGAGCAAAGAAGATATTGATAATAAAATTAAAAAAATGAGTTTGGAAGAAAAAATTGCTTTCATTGGTGGATACAAAGGATTTAATATTCGCGGTTACGAAAAATTAGGAATTCCAGAAATTCACTTTGCAGATGGTCCTGTTGGCGTAAGAAATTATGGGAAATCAACAGCGTATCCGGCTAGTATTAACTTAGCCGCTTCTTGGGATAAAGAAATGGGTTACAATGTTGGAAAGGCAATTGCTTCAGAAGCAAGGGCTAAAAATGTTCATGTAATGCTAGCGCCGGCAATGAATATTTATCGTTTGCCTCTGTGTGGAAGAAACTTTGAATATTTAGGCGAAGACCCATATTTAGCGGGACAAATTGCTAAAGAATATATTATTGGTATGCAGAACGAAGGTGTTATGGCAACTGCAAAACATTATGCCGCAAATAACCAAGAGTTTAATCGTCACCATGTTTCATCTGATGTTGACGAGCGCACTCTTCACGAAATTTATCTTCATGCATTTAAAACTTCTGTTCAAGTAGGTAAAGTGGCTTCAATTATGACTTCGTACAATTTAATTAACGGAGTTCATGCCTCGCAGAATGATTATTTGAATAATGAAATATTAAAAGGTGCTTGGGGATTTGAAGGATTTGTGATGTCAGATTGGGTTTCAACTTACGATGGTTTAGGTTGCGCAAAAGGTGGACTTGATCTGGAAATGCCTTCTGGACAAATGATGAATGCTGAAACTCTTATTCCAGCAATAAAAAATGGCGATTTACAAGAATCAGTAATTGATGATAAAATTAGAAGAATATTAAACGAGTACAATCGTTTTGGATTATTTGAAAATCCAGATATAAGCAAAGGTTACAAATTAGATGAAAATTTTGTTCGTAAAACTGCTCTTGATGCTGCTAGAGGTGGGATGGTTTTATTAAAAAATGAAAACAATTATCTTCCAATAAATAAAGAAAAAATTAAAACAATTGCAATCATTGGTCCAAACGGAAATATGGCGATTACTGGCGGTGGTGGAAGTTCCTTTGTTAATCCACTTCACCCAATGTCTTTGCTGGAAGCAGTTCAAAAAGTTGCGGGTGAAAATGTTAATGTTAGTTGGAAACCTGGAGTTTACACTGGAATAAAATTTCCAGAAGATATGTTTGAAAACTTTGAATTCTATGTTTATGAAAATGGGGAAAAGAAAACGGGAATAAATGCAGAATATTTCAAAGGCAAAAAGCTTGAAGGCTCTCCAATACTGAAAAAGTTTTATACAAACTTAAAATTGTCAAATGAAGATATGTGGAATGAACCAGAAATTCCAGAAAATGATTATTCTGCAAAATTTAGTTGTTTCTATACACCAAATGAATCTGGTCTATATTTAATTGGTGTTTCTGGTGACGATGGTTACAAAGCGTTTCTAGATGATGTTGAAGTAATAACTATGTGGCGCGATCAAGGCGATAGTCCTGCAAAATACGAAAGCTATCTAAATGCTGGGCAAGAGTACAAAATTGATTTGGAATATTATCAATCTGGGGGCGATGCAAAAATTAGATTGGGAGTTGTAAAATATCAGCAACAAATTAAGCCCGAAGAATATCCCAAATTAGCAATTGAAGCAGCTAAAAAAGCAGATGTTGTAATTATGGCAGTTGGCTTTAGTGGTTCTACTGAAAGTGAAGGATTTGATAGAACCTTTGAAATGCCTTATAAACAAAGCGAATTGATAAACAAAATTGCAGAAGTAAATAAAAATATAATTGTTGTGCTCAATTCTGGTGGAAATGTTGAAATGGATAGTTGGATTAATAATGCAAAAGGATTATTAATGGCGTGGTATCCCGGTCAAGAAGGAAATATTGCCGCAGCGGAAATTCTTTTTGGGAATCTAAATCCATCAGGTAAATTGCCAGCTTCATTTGAATATAGAATAGAAGAAAATCCTACTTACAATAGCTATTTTGACGATGACAAAGATTTAAAAGTAAACTATAGCGAAGGCTTGTTTGTTGGATATAGATATTGGGATAAAAGCGAAAGCAAACCACGATTTCCTTTTGGTTACGGACTTTCTTACACAAACTATGATTATTCAAATTTAACAAGCGACAAAGCCACATACACAATTGGAGAAACTGTAAAACTAAAATTGAATGTGAAAAACATCGGTAGTTATGACGGAGCGGAAATTGTGCAACTATATGTTTCCGATAAAACTTGTTCTCTTCCTCGTCCAATAAAAGAACTAAAAGCTTTCGACAAAGTGAGCCTAAAAGTTAGTGAAGGAAAAACCGTGGAATTTGAAATTGGTAAAGATGCATTCTCGTTCTATAATCCACGAACACATACTTGGGAAATTGAACCAGGCGAATTTGAAATTTTAATCGGTAGTAGTTCAGAAGACATTAGAAAAAATGTTACAATAAATTTAAAATAGGAAAATATTATTTTAATATAAATTCCAAATCTTCAAGATAAAAAACAAACCTTTTACAAACCAGAAGATTTGGGATTTATAAATTTATAGGATTTAAAAATTAATTTAGAATAATCCACCAACAGAAAATCCAATTGTATTATATTTTTGGCTTTCAACACCACGATATGCATAATTAACATTAAGCAAAAGTCTTGTCCCACCAAAATCGAATGACCAACCACCCCCAACTAAAAAGCCAAAGCCAATATCACTTCCAACAGTATAACTAACCGAACTATCCAATACCAGCTTTGCTAAACCAATATCTGCGCGAAGAAAAGGACCACTTCCAAAATATTCACCTAAATAATGCATTGCACTTGCACTATATAAATATTGATTTATTTGAAAATTATCACCATTAATTTCATATCTATCACCCACAGCATTTATAATAACTCCAGCAATTGTTTTAGGTGTTACATTAAAATAAATACCCAGTAAATCCAAATTTAGGGAAATGTGAGATACACCATCAGTGTCAGTAATATTATCAATAGAATTTTGGATCTCGGAAGGATAATTTATACTTGAGTAGCCAAGACCCCAATATGTGTACCATGATTCTGTTCGTGTAACATCTTGGAAATATTCCTGTGAAAATGCTGCCGAACTTGAAAACATAAATAAAACAGAAACAAAAAAAATAAATTTACGCATTAAAACCTCCTTAAAATCATTAATTTTTATTGTTTAAAAATTAATGATTTTTAACAAAAAAAATATGCTTAATTTCACTTAAAAAAAACAACCCCATAAATTCAAAGTGTTTTTCAAATACCTATATTTGCATAATTAAATTGGTAAAATATGATAGATACAGAAAAAATAATTTTAGTAGGTGATAAAGTTTTAATCCGCCCATTTGAGGGAAATAAAAAGTCGCAAGGAGGACTTTATTTACCACCAAGTGTAGTTGAAAAGGAAAGAGTTCATAGTGGATATGTGCTAAAAGTTGGGCCAGGTTATCCTATTGGGGCTCCAACTGAAGATGAAACATGGAAGAACACGAACTCTACAAAGTACATTCCACTAGAAGCAATTGAAGGCGACCAAGCTTTATTCTTAAAAAAAGATTCAATTGAAATTGAATTAGATGGCGAAAAATTGGTTATTGTTGCCCAATCTGCAATTCTGCTGTTAGTGCGAGATTCAATTATTTAATAGTTATTTCCAATTTATATCGATATAACTATTTATAATGTTAAGTAAACAATGAAATGTTGTAAATACTAAGATTATCATTTAGAATGTGGGCTTTGTGTCACCAAGCATTTTGAGGAAAGATATCTCAATATGTGGGAGATTAGGCCCTCTCATCCCAACAAACTTCATCTGGGATTCGAAATGAAGGTACAAATGTGAATCAACAATAGTAATTACTCTAAAACTCTTACAACTATTTTTGATGGATAATTTTTAGAATGATAGACTCGTTGAGTTGCTTTGGCAAAATCTTTTTCATTAGCTTGGTAAATATTACAAAATGTTTGTGGATTTCTATCAAAAAGTGGAAACCAACTACTTTGAATTTGGACCATCATTTTATGTCCTTTTAAAAATGTATGATTTACATCATTGAGCTTAAATTTAACCTTTGTAACTTCATTTGGATTAAATGGTTCTGGATTTTCGAAACTATTTCTAAATTTACCCCTCATAATTTCGGCACGGACTAACATTTGGTAGTTAGCCTTTGCTGTACCATCTGGGCTTGTTTCGGTTAAACTATCTGGATAAACATCAACTAATTTTACAATCCAATCAGAATCAGTGCCCGAAGTTGAGACAAAAAGTTCAACTTCAATTTCTCCTACCAAAGTAATTTGTTTAGTTAATTTATCGCCTTCAAAAGTAATTACATCTGGGCGAGAGGAAGCAAACCTTTGATCTTCAGTAAGGAAAGTTCTATTATACATATTTCGAGTTTTATGATACTTTGCAGTATATGGAACGGGTTTTGTTGGGTCACTAATATATTCAGCAAATATCCCATCCAAGTTTGACTTATTGGTTTTTAACTTCCCATTTTCACAAAAATAAAAATCCACTTTTTTAGCACTTTTAGGAGGCCATTCCGTGAACTCATTCCATTTATTTGTTCCAGTTTCAAAAATGACTGCTTCTGGAAAATTGAGACTTCCTTTATCTTTTAAATAATATTGGAAAAATTTCAATTCTAACTTGTTTTGATAATATTCACTTGTATTTGTTCCAAATGATAAATCCCCAAATGTGCTTCCATCTGTTCTCGCCCAGCCACCGTGTGACCAAGGACCCATAACTAAAATATTATTTGCACTTGGATTTTTTTCTTCTATAGTTTTATAAGTATTTAAGGCACCATATAAATCTTCTGCATCATACCAACCCCCAACGGTCATTACTGCTGGTTTAACTTCATCAAAATAATTTAATGTATTTCTTGATTTCCAAAAATCATCGTAGGTTTCGTGTTTTGCTATTTCATTCCAAAAAGCTATTGAATTATAAAAATAATTATCATTTACATTTTTTAGGGCACCAAGTTTTAAAAAATAATTATACGAATCACCTGTTAAATCAACAATCCTTGTATTCCAACTTGCAGTTGGCTCTGATCGTTCAACACCAAAGCTAGAAAAAAAGACATAAGAAAGCGAAAGCGTAAATGCCCCATTGTGGTGCATATCGTCGCCAATAAACCAATCGGCAATTGGGGCTTGTGGTGAAACCGCTTTTAATGCTGGATGTGAATTATTTAATGACATTGCAGAATAAAATCCCGGATATGAAATTCCATAAATTCCGACTTTACCATTATTATTTGGAATATTATTTAATAACCATTCAATAGTATCATAAGTATCCGAAGCCTCATCAAATTCATTTCCAATCTTGTTGGGATTATATGGACGCATATCCACAAATTTTCCCTCCGACATAAATTTTCCTCTAACATCTTGATAAACAAAAATAAATTTTTCAGCTATTAAATATTCTGGAATATTTCTGTATTTATCTTTTTCATAAGGCCCTGAGCTATAGGGAGTTCTCGTTATGAGAAAAGGATATTTTTCAGAATTATCTTTTGGTGCATAAACAACTGTATATAATTTGTTTCCATCTCTCATTTCAATCATAAAATCTTGTTTGGAATAATCTTCTTCCCAAGATTTTGTTTGAGCAAAAAGGGAAACCGATAAAAAGAATAAAATTACATAATACTTCAGTCTGGTAATCATATTTAACTCAAATATTTATTTTAAATAGTTGAGTTAAATTTAATAAGATTAACTTTTATTTGCGATTAGAATGTAAAAAGGTTTCGAAGTTTTTTTATGCTTTCTCAATTGGTAAGATGTTATCAAAGTGTTGTTCAGTTATTTTTATTGAATAGCCTTCAACTGTTTTAAAATGAATTACAGTTTCACCTAAAAACTCAATTGTTCCTCTTACTTTTTTATCAGTATTTTGTGGAAATTGATAAATAGCTTCATCGCCTTTATTTAATTTTGCATTCACAACATATTCCTTTTTATTTTATAATCAAATATAACTATACCACAAGTAACAAGTATTATTTTAGTATTAATAAATTAGTAACTAGATAGGTATTCTCAATTGTGCTTAATAATTTAAGTTAGAATTAAGCCATTTTTCAACTATCTTTACACTCATTTGTTTACGCAATGCATAATCTTCAACTTGATCTTTAGATATTTTTCCAATAGAAAAATACTTTGCTTCCGAATTAGCAAAATATAATCCGCTAACTGATGAAGCAGGAAACATTGCTAAATTTTCAGTTAAGAAAATTCCAGTATTTTTTTCCACATCAAGAATTTCAAAAATGGTTAATTTTTCAGTATGATCTGGTTGAGCAGGATATCCTGGCGCTGGTCTAATTCCAATATATTTTTCCTTAATCAGTTCCTCTGTAGTAATATTTTCATTTTTTGCATATCCCCAAATTTCGGTTCTAACTTTTTTATGCAAAAGTTCCGCAAATGCTTCCGCAAGTCTATCAGCAATTGCTTTCACCATAATTATATTATATTCATCGTGCTCAGCTTGATATTTTTCAATTATTTTTTCAATTCCAATTCCAGAAGTAACAGCAAACATTCCGATATAATCATTTTTGCCACTTCCTTTTGGGGCAATGTAATCTGCCAAAGCAAGATTGTTAGAATTTTCAGATTTTTTATTTTGCTGGCGAAGTGTAAATAATTTTGCAAATAATTCTTTTGACAAATTATCCTTATAGATTTCTATATCATCATCAACTGAATTTGCCGAAAAAAGTCCAACAACACCATTTGCGGTAAGCAATTTTTCGTCAATTATTTTTTGGAGTAAATCTTTTGCATCATCAAATAGTTTTTGAGCTTCTATTCCATAAATTTCATCTTCAAATATTTCTGGATATTTTCCTTTCAGTTCCCAAGTTCTAAAAAACGGAGACCAATCAATAAACTCAACTAATTCTGCCAATGGAAAATCATTTAAAATGGTAATTCCCAGTTTTTGAGGAATAACGGAATTTTGCTCATTCCAATTAATTTGCAGTTTATTAACTCGGGCATCACTAATAGAAATATACTCTTTCTTATCTGTTCGTTTAGAATACTCCTCTCTAAACTTTTCATATTCTGCAGCAACTTCTTGATAATAGCTAACATTTGTTGATTTATTCAAAAGATTTCTTACAATTTGTACACTTCGAGAAGCATCTATAACATAAATTGTTGTTTTAGAGTATTGAGGTGCAATTTTTAAAACAGTATGTGCTTTTGAAGTAGTTGCCCCACCAATTAATAAAGGTATTTTAAAGTTCATTCGTTCCATCTCGGAAGCAACGTGAACCATTTCCTCCAAAGATGGGGTTATCAATCCACTAAGTCCAATAATATCAACATTATTTTCAATAGCAGCTTTTAATATTTTCTCACTTGGTACCATTACTCCAAGATCAAGAATTTCATAATTATTACAACTTAAAATAACTCCAACAATATTTTTGCCAATATCGTGCACATCACCTTTAACAGTTGCTAATAGAATTTTGCCAGCCTTTTCAGTATTTCCAGAAATTAATTTATCTGCCTCAATATATGGGAGCAAATATGCAACTGCCTTTTTCATAACACGAGCACTTTTAACAACTTGAGGCAAAAACATTTTTCCACTTCCAAATAAATCGCCCACTACATTCATTCCATCCATAAGTGGTTCTTCAATAACTCTAATTGGGGATTTATATTTCTTGCGAGCTTCTTCAACATCTAATTCTATAAATTCTGTAATTCCCTTTATTAAAGAGTGTTTAAGACGCTCTTCAACATCTGTATTTCTCCATTCAAGCACTTTAGCTTCATCCTTAAAATCACCCTTTACGGTTTCAGCTATTTCAATTAAACGCTCTGTCGCATCTGGTCTTCGGTTTAGAATTACATCTTCAACATGCTCCAATAAATCTTTTGGAATTTCTTCATAAACTTCTAATTGACTCGCATTTACAATTCCCATATCCATACCAGCTTTTATGGCATGGAATAAAAATGCAGAGTGCATGGCTTCGCGTATTCTATCATTTCCTCTAAATGAAAATGAAAGATTACTTACACCTCCAGAAATTTTTGCATAAGGCAGATTTTTTTTAATCCATTTTGTTGCATTTATGTAATTTACTGCGTAATTATTATGCTCATCCATCCCAGTAGCAATTGCAAAAATATTTGGGTCAAAAATTATATCTTCTGCTGGAAATCCAACTTCATTCACTAATATTTTATAAGCTCGTTCGCATATTTCAATTTTTCTTTCGTAAGTATCTGCTTGCCCAGCTTCATCAAAAGCCATTACTATTAAAGCGGCACCATACTCCATTATTATTTTTGCATGATACTTAAATTCATTTTCGCCTTCCTTTAAGCTAATTGAATTTACAATACCCTTTCCTTGAATGCATTTTAATCCAGCTTCAAGAACAGACCATTTGGAAGAATCAATCATAATTGGAAGTTTTGCAATATCTGGTTCGGATGAAATCATATTCAAGAATTTCGTCATTGATTCTTCTGAATTAATCATTGCGTCATCCATATTCACATCTATAATCTGAGCACCACCCTCAACTTGATCACGAGCTACTACCAGTGCTTCTTCATATTTTTCCTCTCTAATCAAACGTGCAAACATTCGTGAACCGGCAACATTTGTCCGTTCACCAATATTAGCAAAAATTGAATTATCATTTATAATTAATGGCTCCATTCCACTTAATCGCAAATATTTTTCAATTTTTTGTGGTTTGCGAGGAGTAATGTTTTCAATCATATCACTAAAAGCTTTAATATGTTCTGGAGTAGTTCCACAACATCCACCAATGATGTTAAAAAAACCATGTTGAGCATAATCATTAAGTACATATCGCATTGCTTCTGGAGATTCGTCGTAAGCCCCAAACTCATTTGGCAAGCCTGCATTTGGATAAAGTGAAATATAACTATCCGAAATTCGAGATAATTCTTCAATATGCGGGCGCATTTGTTGGGGTCCTAACGAGCAATTTAATCCAATACTTAAAAGATTTTTAGTGTTTGCAATTGAAATATAAAATGCTTCTGTTGTTTGTCCAGAAAGTGTTCTTCCGCTTTGGTCAACAATTGTACCCGAAATCATAATTGGAACTGTTAAATTCATTTCTTCAAATAATTCTTCAATTCCAACCAAAGCAGCTTTTGCAACAAGTGTATCAAAAACCGTTTCTATCAAAAGAATATCAACCCCGCCATCAATTAAACCTTTTGCTTGCTCTTTGAAACTTAGTTTTACTTGGTCAAAAGTCACAGCTCGGAAACCTGGATTGTTCACATCAGATGACATAGAAAGCGTTTTATTTGTTGGACCTATTGAGCCAGCAACGAAACGAGGTTTATCTGGGGTTAGTAAACTAAACTCATCAGCAGCTTTTTTGGCAAGTTTTGCCGATTCATAATTGATTTCATAAACAAATTCTTGCATTTCGTAGTCGGCTTGTGAAATTGACGTGCCGTTAAATGTATTTGTTTCAATAATATCCGAACCAACTTTTAGATATTCACGATGAATATTTAAAATAATCTCTGGTTGAGTAAGTGATAGTAAATCGTTATTTCCTTTTAAATTCACTTTGTGATTTTTAAATCGCTCTCCTCTAAAGTCATTTTCTGTTAAAATATGCTTTTGAATCATTGTACCCATTGCACCATCTAAAAGCATTATTCTTTTACTGAGTATTTTTTTTATTTCATCTATTTTGTTCATAATATTTCCGACATAATTTAATATTTTAAGCTAAAAATAAATGTGGTTTTGTAACTAAACAATCTATTTTCTTTGAAGCTAAATACAAATATACCTAAATTTGCTTTAATTGGTTTTAAGAATTATTTGGAGTGAGATATGATAATAGTAACTGGTGGTGCTGGTTTTATAGGAAGCGCTTTGATTTGGAAATTAAATAAGATGAATGAAGAAGAAATAATTATTGTAGATGAATTGGGGCATGATGAAAAATGGAAAAATCTTGTTGGACTTAGGTACATCGATATTTATCATCCAAATGAATTTATTGAGCTTGTTTTAAATGATGCTTTGCCTTTTGAAGTTGATACAATCTTTCACTTAGGTGCTTGCTCTTCAACAACCGAAAAAGATGCTGATTACCTGCTACAGAATAACTATCACTATTCTCAGGACCTTGTTAAATATGCCATTACTCATCGTGTTCGATTTATTTATGCTTCTTCTGCTGCAACTTATGGGGATGGTTCAATGGGTTATGTTGATGATGAGCTTAATTTAAATAGTCTTAGACCACTAAATATGTATGGTTACTCAAAACATTTGCTCGATTTATGGCTTCATAAAACAGGGTATAATGAAGAAGTTGTTGGTCTCAAATACTTCAATGTTTATGGTCCAAACGAATATCATAAAGACGATATGCGAAGTGTTGTTCATAAATCATTTGGACAAATTATGGAAACTGGTTCTGTTAAATTATTCAAATCTTACAAAGATGGTTATAAAGATGGTGAGCAAAAACGTGATTTTATTTATGTAAAAGATGCCGTTGATATGACTTTGCACTTTTATAAAAACAAAAATATTAACGGACTTTTTAATGTTGGAACTGGTAAAGTACGCACTTGGGTTGATTTAGTCACTGCCGTTTTTAATGCTGTTGGAAAACCAGTTGATATTGAATTTATTGATATGCCCGCCGAGCTTAAGGAAAAATATCAATATTTTACCGAAGCCAATATTGACAAAATTAGATATATCGGTTACAATAATGAAATTGTATCATTAGAAGATGGAATTACGGATTATGTTAAACGCTATTTATTATTAAATAAATATCTCGATGAATAATAATTACTAATGAGTTTATTATGAAACTAGCTACTTTACTATATGCACAAAAGGACGATAAAACTCTTATGTTATATCGTAATAAAAAGGAAAATGATTATCACAAAGGAAAGTGGAATGGGCTTGGTGGTAAATTTGAATTGGGCGAATCTCCAGAAGATTGTGCAATTAGAGAGTTGAAAGAAGAATCTGGCCTTGATGCAAAAAAACTAAATTTAAAAGGTCACTTAACTTTTCCAATGTTTGACGGCAAAGACGATTGGTATGTTTTTGTTTTTACTATTCCAGAATTTGAAGGCGAATTAATTGAATCTAACGAAGGTCATTTAGAATGGATTGAAAACAGTGAACTTCATAAATTAAATCTTTGGGAAGGTGATAAACATTTTATCGATTGGTTATTTCAAGATGAATTTTTTAGTGCAAAGTTTAATTATAAAAATGGTGTTTTTATTGATTACAGCGTAACGTTTTATTGATATAAAGAAGAGACGAATTGCCTCATCTCTTCTTTTATATAAAATTTATCTTTCCTTTAAAATTAATTCAACTTCTTTTAACTCGCCATTTCTTTCAATAGTAATTTTAACCTTATCGCCAGGATTTCTAGCATATAAATATTTAGTATAAATTTTCAAATCTTTAACTTCATGTCCATCAAAAATTTTAATAATATCTCCCTTTAAAATTCCAGCAGTTTCAGCCGGTGAATCTTCCGAAACTGCAGCTACTTTTACACCATCACCAGTGTAAGCAAAATCTGGCATAAAACCAGTGGCGGTTTTCTTTCCACTTTTTCCAACTGGAATTTTACCATTTGTAATTACTTCCTTTGCTTTACCAGTAAATGCCATTGGCTCTTTTCTATCTGCAAGATAAAGCAATGTTTCTTTTACAACTGTGGCTGTTTTTACTAATCCAGAAGGGTCCAGTTTTTCAATTGTATCTGTTGGTCTATGATAGTCTTCATTTGGTCCAATAAAAAACTGTACTGCTGGAATACCTTTTTCTAAAAAAGCTACTTGGTCACTTGCATCAAGATCTTGAGTTGATAACTTGGTTGCAACACCAGTTGTATATTCTGTACCCATAAAAATAAACTTCCACTCGCGTGCTGAATTACTGTTTAAAACAATCAATTTTGAATTGAACATTCTTCCAACTGAATCAAGATTTAAGTTTGCAATAATTTTTTCAATAGGATAGTTTTTATAATTACTAACAAAATAGCGCGACCCAACTAATCCCGCTTCTTCGCCAGTAAATGCAACAAATATAACTGTGCGTGCTGGGTTAAGTGATTTTGCGGTAGTTTTAATTAATTCTAACATCACAGCAAGTCCACTTGCATTATCATCAGCACCAGGATGTATTTTTCCTTCATTCCCTTTTTTAACATCAGGCCAACCAATTCCTATATGATCATAATGTGCCGATATTACAAGCGGGGCATCCTTTAATTCTGGGTCATTACCTGGTATAATTCCAATAATATTTTTGAGCTTAACATTTTTTTTGTTTAATACGTCTTGCTCCCAAGTTTGAAAATAAGTTCCGTTATCGCCGCCATGTTGCAAACCATATTCCTCATATTTTGATTTGATATATTCTGCAACTTTTTCAATTTCTGGACTATCTATTCCTCGTCCATTCAATTCTTCCGATGATAAATATTTAATTGTTCCCATCATTCTTTCTGCTGAAAATACTGGTTCGAGTGTTGCAAGAGGCAATCTTTTTTCAAGTTTCACATTTGAATTGCTTGCTCTTGAAACCAGTTTTTTTGCAAGAGGTGAACCCACAACGGGCCATTGACCTTTCTCTATATTGGTTGGTTCGTCACCCGAAAATGCAAGGTAGCTGTACTTTCCATAATGGGGAAGTTTTCTTACAATTCCATCACTCGCTTTTTCATTGCCAATTGAAAATAAACCAATTACTTCATTATTGTTTTTAGGATTTATAACCGTTAAAAAGAAACTATTGTTTTCTGTTCTTATTTCTTTTTTCTCAAATATTACTTTGTTCAAACTCATCATCGAGTTATATCCACTAATTCCACTTTCTATAACAGAAGCAAATTTATTGTCTAATCCTAAAATTAAGACAGTATTTTCTATTGGAAGGCTTTTAATTTCAGAATCATTTACAATTTCATATTTTTTCTCTTCGCCTTTTATCCACTTTGAAATAAAATTTTTATATAATTCTTTATTATTAACTGGCAATACAACAATTGTTTTTTGAGCTCCAAATAGTTTTGTAAAAGTTGGTGGTGTTTCCATTGGGTCAAGTTTTCTAAATAAATCGAACTGCTCATCTACTAATAATTCAATAGGTTTTTCCTTTAAAGTAAAATTGAACTTAACTTCTTTTTCATTCATTTGAAATATTTCTGTATGTGTTCCATTTTCAGCAACAACAGTAACTGGAACATCAATATAAAATACTTCTTCATTTTGGATTTGCTTTAGTGTAAATGACACATTGTTGAAATCACGAATACTTTTTGTTGTCACATCCTTTAAAACTATTTCTGGAGCTCCAGTTCTATTAACCCATTGTTTAAAAAACCATTTTAAGTCTTGTTCTGTAACTTCTTCAAATGCAAGTCTAATATCATCAAACGAAGTACGCTTAAATTTGTTTTCTCTGTTAAATTTTTGTATTCCTTTAATAAATAATTCATCGCCCACTTTTCTTCGAAGCATATGAAAAAACATTAAACTTTTACCATATCCAACTGCCTCGCTTGGTTCATCAAATCTTGACAAAAATTTACTAAGTGGAAAATCATTTTCAGCAGTAACATAATTTGTGAATTTCTGTAAAGTTGATCTACGATATTCAACAGCTTGGTCACGTTGCTCTTTAATTAAATGGTCTGCCATATAGGCAGTGATTCCTTCGCACCAATTGCCTTTTTCAAAATTTACATAAACTGAATTTCCCCACCAATTGTGAAGTAACTCATGCGGATATGATGAATGCAAAATAAATGGAAATCGAATAATCTTCTCTCCCAGCAAGGTAAATGACGGCATACCATAACCGGTTTCCCAAAAATTTTCGACCAAAGCAAATTTTGTATAAGGATATGGTCCAACAAGTTTACGATACATCTCCATATATTGAGCAGTTGTTTCTAAATACTTATTTGCAAGACCTTCATCTGGAGTGCGTAAAAATGCCATTGCGTCTATTGAACCCATTGAAAACGAGTATTCTGTAAATGGTGCTGCAATTAAAAACACTTCTTCTTGGGGGGTTGGTGATTCCCATTTATCAACGTGCTCTTTTTCAGTCGTTTCATCAATTATTCGTGAGCCGATAGAAATTGTTTTCCACCCCTTTGGGGCGGTTGTTGTCAAATTAAATGTGATTAATTCATTATCAAAATATGGCACCCAATATGTTGAGCCAGCAAGGTAAATTCCTTTTTCCCAAATAATTCCAAGGGATTCACTAAATCCACGAGCATAATTTTCTTCGCTTTGTTTAATTGGTGATTCAATTTTCCCGCTATATTTAATTTTAAATTTGAAATCACCTTTGTAATCGTATGGAATATTTATTTGGTAAAGATTTAATTTTAATTTGCTATCAGCATTTACATTATCCTTATCCATACCTATATCTTCAGCATTTTCAAATTCATCCAACTTCATAATTGTGCTGTTTTCTTCAATTATTAGTCCACTGAAAAGTTTGAACTTAATTTTATTCTTAATCAGAGCTTCTGGAATTGTGATTTCATCAATAACAGAAATAAAATAATTAATTGGCTTAACCACAGCATTAATTTCGTGGTGAATTAAATTGGTTTGTGCATTTGCAACAAATGCACCCAATGTTAATAATAATATTTTTTTTATCATTTCTATACCTAATATTTATTTGAATACAAATCTTTAAGAAAATTTTTACTTATTTAAATAATATCATTCATTTTCAAAATAATCATAAAAAACTGGATTTGTCATTTTTTAATGAATAATAATTTCAACTGGATTTTCAACCCTCAAATATTTTCTTGCAACACTTTTAACATCCTCTAATTTTGTATTTTTAATAGCTTTAAGTCTTTCATCATCGCTTGTAATTTTTCCATTATAATAATAAGAATGCGCTAAATAATAAGCTTGGTTTATGCTCGAGAGCCTTCTGAACATCATTTTACCTAAATACATGTTAATTGTTTTTTCAATATCGATATCTGTTTTACTATCAGCAAATTCTGTATTAAACAGTCCTGCAAATTGTGGCAAAAGAATTTCTACATTTTTAGGTTGAGTTGGAACATTAACATAGAAAAGAGCTTTATCATTTATCATTTTAATTCCGCTTGCCATTCTGTATGCCAATCCTTGTTTTTCTCGAATATTAAATGAAATATCATCGCTTAGCATAAGAGAAAGGATTGTTAACGCAGCCTCATCGTTTTTATCATAATTTCTTACAAATCCAAAAAAGGTTTGTGATTGCTCACCACCGCCATCTTTTTCAATTTTTTTTGCTTCATTCCATTTAACAATTCCTCGTTCTTTGGCCAAACCACTAAATCTGTTTGTGGTTTCAGAATAAAAATCGGCATATAATTTGTTTATAACATCTGGAGATTCATTAGATACTACTGAAATAATTACATTATTTGGTGTAAAATACTCTTTACCAAATTGCAAAAATTTATTGTAATCTAAAATTTTAATATCCTTTGTTTCAATAACAGGTTCAAGTATTAAAGACTCGTATGCCTCTTCGTACATCTGCTTGCTTTTATCTTTTTCACCCATCATTGCAGGCATTCCACCATTTGATTTATTTACATTATTAAATTCTTCTTCTGTTGGAATGAAATATAGCATTTCTTCGTTAAGATATTTTATTGCACCTTTTATATCGTTTGCAAGTCCCTCAACTCTGATATACCCAAAAGTTGGACTTAAATAAATATTATCCATTGGAATAAAAGGATTATCATTTACCACAAAGTTAAGTCCATATTTTGAGCTTTTGTTTTGGTTTTCTGTTGATTTCATTCGCTCGCCAAAAGCTTCGTGCCATTTTTTTGCAACATCATTCCTATATTTTTTTTCAAAATCTGATTTATATTTAAACATATAATGAATAGATAATAACTCACTTGCTATATTTTGCTTTGCAATAACTACCGCATTTGTAACACCATTTTCAAATATATCTGTTTTAATATCTAAATTTTCTTCAACCATTTTGTTTTTTAGTGGATGCTGAATAATTATTTGAGGTTCTGCTGTAATAGCAAAATTGGTTAATTTTTTGCCAGCTTCTAATATTCCATTTCCACTAAATGCGTCAATTATTGCATCAAGACCATTTTGGGCAATAAGATTTGCATTATAAATTCCAAACATGTGGGGTTTTTCAATTTGACGTAAAAAATCGGATTTTACTTTAATTGCTTCGGTAGAAATTGATTCATCTGTAAGTGCAAATTTTAGTTTTCTAAATTCTGTATCAAGATATTTTGAAATTGCATCAATATTTTGTTCATTAATTAAAGTTAAATTTACTTCAATAAAATTTTCAACTGGAAAATTATGAAGCGTAAACGAAACGCTTTCTATTTCATTTGCAAATTTTTCTATCAATTTACTCTCAAATTTATCTTTTGCTTTTTCTAACGACAAATTAAGAAGACTGAAAAAATCAGCAGAATAATTTTCAACTGAATAGAACTGTTGAAGTTGTGTTTTATCGCCTTTATAAAAGCGATGGTTAACTAATTTTTTGTTGAATGTCTTAGCTGGGTTAAAACCTGTGCTCCATTCTGGAAAATTTGTTCGTTTAACAATTCCAGGTTGAACACTTCCGTAAATTTCTTTTACTGATTGTAACATTTCATCTGTTTTAAAATTACCAATTATGCTCATTACCATATTATTGGGTACATAATTATTTTTATAAAAATCATAAACGTAATCTCTATTCATATTTTTTATTGTTTCATAAGTACCTAATGTTGGCAATGAGAGCGCGTGTCCATCATAAATTACATCAATTACATTTCTATATAATTGCTCTTTGGAATTGGATAGTGATTTAGCAATTTCTTCAAGAACAATTCCCTTTTCTTTTTCAAAATTTTCAAGTGGAAGTGTTGAATCGAACAACATTCCAGCTTGTATTTTCATACCTTCCTTAATATTTTCGGCTGGAGTAACCATCATAAAATTAGTAAAATATTCGGATGTGTTTGCGTTATTATATCCACCAATTTTGTCTGTTAAATCATAAAGTTCACGTTGGTTCAATTTTGTTGTTCCATTAAACAACAAATGTTCAAGCATGTGACTCATTCCACTCGTGGAAAAAGTTTCGTATGCAGAACCAACTTTTACAACTGTGTTAACTCCAATCATTGGCAGTGCTGGATTTTCAATTAACAACACTTCAATTCCATTATCTAATAAATGTAATGAAACGCCTTTGGGCAATTTAGAAATATGTTGATTTGCAAACAGTTGAATAGTTCCAAATATTGCTATTATTAATAATAAAATAGTCTGCTTTTTAAACATGCTAATTCTCCTTTATAATTTTATTCCTTAATCAAATTATTTCAATATTAATCAATATTGATATTGCAAAATCTTTGTTGTAATTTGGCAATAAGTACATATATTTTCAACTTTAAAATTAGGTTTATCTGAAATCAAAAATTAAAATATTACTTATAATTATAAGCATTCAAATACTTTTTAGCTGTACAGTTGAAAACAAAAATAATTATTCCTCACGATATAAATATAATGTAAACATCGATTTACCAGAAATTAAATTTAGAAAAAAACTTATAGCAATTACAGGATTTAATGCTTATAGCTATTTTATTTATAATGGCACTCCAATGGGCTATGAATATGAATTGCTTACTCGGTTAGCCAAACATTTAAATTTGGAATTGGAAATTAAAATTGCCCGCACTAACGATGAAATGATTATAATGCTAAATAATGGTGAGGGTGATTTAGTTGCCGATAACTTAATTGTTACAAAAAGAAGAAAAAAAATTGTTTCGTTTGTTGACCATTTAACTACTTCAAGTCAAGTATTAATTCAACGCAAGCCAATAAATTGGCGAAATATGAAACTTCACGAAATTGATGCTATGCTAATTCGCTCACCAATTGATTTAGTTGGGAAAATAATTCATGTTGCAAAAGTTTCACCTTCTATTAATCGATTAAAAAATTTGTCTGAAGAACTTGGTGCTGATATTGATATAATTGTTGCACCAGATAGTTTAACTTCTGAGGATTTAATAGGGCAAGTTTCTAACGGCGAGATTGACTATACTATTGAGGATGAAAAAATTGCAAGACTTCTTCAATTCGAATATCAAAATATTGATATCAATCTCCCTATTTCACTTCCTCAAAAAATTGCTTGGGCAGTTAGAAAAGATTCTCCATTATTGTTAAATGAAATTAATAATTGGTTAGCCAATATTAAAAAAACAACTGATTATTATGTCATTTACCAAAAATATTTTGATAACAAATATTCTTTTAGGAAAAGGTATAGAAGCGATTACTTTTCAATGACTGGCGGTAATATTTCAGAATATGACAATCTAATTAAGGAATATGCAAATACATTGCACTGGGATTGGCGTTTGCTTGCTTCATTAATTTATCAAGAATCGCAATTTCGTCCTAATAGAACTTCAACTGCTGGAGCAACAGGGTTAATGCAGCTAATGCCTGCTACTGCACAAAAATTTGGGATAGATAGTCTTTCAAGTACTTATGATAATTTAGAAGCTGGTGTTAAATATCTAAAATTATTATGTAAAAATTGGAAAGCTGAAATTCCAGATTCTAGTGAAAGAATGAAGTTTGTTATGGCTTCATATAATATTGGACAAGGTCACGTTGAAGATGCACGCAAATTAGCAGAAAAATATGGTGCTGATAAAAATATTTGGTTCGACAATGTTGAATTTTATTTGTTGCAAAAAGCTTATCCCAAATATTATAAGGACAAAGTTGTTAGAAATGGTTCAGCAAAAGGAAAAGAAACTGCAAAGTACGTCCGTGATATTTTTTATAGATATGAACATTATCAACAGTTTATTCAGTAAAACAAAATGAAAGATGGAAATGGTTTGCATCTCACTTCCATCTTAATCTTAATTCTTACTCCTAATCTTAATCTGCTTTTAGAGATAGGTCAAGGAGTAGGGATAAAATTTTATTCTTTCGTTGCAATTATCAATTCAACTATTTCTGTTTTGTCTGGAGTCATTTTTATTTTACCCATGTTGTGTGTAGCACTATTACTAGAAACTAGTAAATTATATTCGCCTTGTGGTATCTTGGAAATAAAAAACTCACCTTTCTCATTTGTAGCACATCCCAATTTTGTCCCTTCAAAATATATACTTGAAGCAACAACAGGCAATCCACCATCTTGTGAAATTAATTTTCCGCTCAGTTTCGCTAAACCATTTTGACTTTCATCTTTTGTTTCTTTTAAGAGTATTTCATCTTTAGCTTTTGGTTTTTTAATCTCACTAACTGTATCATCCAACTTAAATAAAATAGGAACCGTAACTTGAACATTTACAGCTTTCCCTCTTTGCTTACCTGGAGTAAATTTAACTTTTTTTACTGCACTCGCTGCAACTTCATCACAACCAGCACCAATTCCTTTTAATACTTCAGCCTTCACCACAGTTCCTGTTGAATCAATAAAAGCCTTTACATAAACTCGCCCTTGTATTCCAGCTCTTTTTGCAATTTCTGGATAAGTAATATTTTTTTGAATCGCTGCAATTCCTCCAATTGGTGAAGGCATTTCTTCTACTGCAACAAAAAAGACTTTCTCGTCAATTAGGTCGCCTTCATTTCCAATTGTTGTTGCAAAAGTGGTTCCATCCTTTCTTGTTACCTTCATAATAGTAATTGTAATTTGATAGTCGAGCGCTTTACCATCTTCAACATATTTCCCAAATTTCCAATTATTCATTTTGTTCAGAAATGATGTGTTTTCACTTTCGTTCATTGATACAGGCACTTCAACTTTTTCTATCTCTCCATCCTGCCCAATAAATAATTTGTATAAATAGTTCTCTGGCTTACTTTGAAACTCGCATTTAGTTTTTGAAAATATTTCATTCACCTCAAGATTCATTTGCTTTTTAGTTTCTGCAGGAATTAGATTTTGTGTAAGTATTTTATATGTTGTTACTTCATGATATTCGCTATCATAATTTTTAATAATTTCAATTTTGCTTTTCTCTTCACAAGCAAATAGTGCAATTATTGCTACTAAAACTAAAATTAACTTTTTCATATCTACCTCATATTGTTGGTCTAATTACTACTTCATTTTCAAATTTTGCTCTAATTTCTGTTTGTGGAAGTGCGTTAAACATCATTTCCAACATTTTACT
>Ga0210039_1000752_pt1 | contig 33074 bp, 27 predicted proteins | sample CryGeyCG2114_250_3_FD_185460 | JGI IMG/M metagenome (GOLD analysis project Ga0210039, IMG submission 185460) | Groundwater microbial communities from aquifer - Crystal Geyser CG17_big_fil_post_rev_8/21/14_2.50 (SPAdes) (version 2) | ecosystem: Environmental > Aquatic > Deep subsurface >...
TGCTGGTGTCGGTGGGATCGTGGCTGATGTTCCCCAAGAGTTTCATTTACTTTGGCGTGCTGCACGGTATCGCAGTGATGTTGATTGTGGTGCGCCTGACAGCGCATTGGGGACGCTGGTTGTGGTTGCTGGGTGGGCTGGCCATTGCATCTAAATTCATAGCTTCTTACGCCCTGAATATATGGGCTAGCGCCGATTTTGTTCATCAGATGAATGGCATGGGCTGGAACTGGCTGGGCTGGATCACGCGCAAGCCGATCACCGAAGACTATGTGCCCGTGTTCCCCTGGCTGGGAGTGATGTGGTGGGGCGCGGCTGCCGCGCCGCTGCTGGCGCGCTGGTTGCGTGGTCAGGCTGGTGGCCGGGGTGTCAAAGCGTTAGCGGGTTTGGGCCGCTGGAGCCTGGGCTATTACATGGTGCATCAGCCGGTGTTGATCGCGCTGGTAGGCGCCATGAGCTGGCTGCGCGCATAAAAAAGGCCGGAACGTGTCCGGCCTGAGGGTTCGCGGTGGAAAGCCCTTATTCAATCTTGGCTTTTTTACGCAGGTCTTCCTGGTAATTGGTCAGCTTTTGCTGCTGCAGTTGTTGTGCCACTTGCGGTTTGACGTCTTCAAGCTTGGGTAGTTGCGCTTCGCGCACGTCGTCCAGGCGGATGACGTGGTAGCCGAATTGTGATTTGACCGGCGTTTCGGTCAATTTGCCTTTGCTCAGGCCGGTGAGTGCCTGGGCAAATTCGGCCACGTAGTTGCTGGCCGGTGCCCAGTCCAGATCGCCGCCCTTGGCGCCAGAGCCCGGGTCTTTGCTGGATTTTTTGGCGATGTCTTCAAACTTGCCGCCTTTTTTCAGCTGGGCGATGATGGCCGCGGCTTCGGCTTCCTTTTCGACCAGGATATGGCTGGCACGGTATTCCTTGCCGCTGTTGGCCGCGGCAAATTTGTCGTATTCGGCCTTGATTTCTTCGTCGGTGACGGCGTTGGTTTTTTGGTAATTGGCAAACAGCTCACGGATCAAAATAGCCTGGCGCGCCAGCTCCATTTGTGACTTGAAGTCGGCGGTGGTGTCCAGGCCTTGCTTTTGCGCTTCTTGCATGAAGATTTCGCGGGCGATGACTTCGTCCTTGATCTGCTGTTCGATCTCGGGGGTGACCTGGCGCCCCGAACGCGCCACCTGCTGGCTCAGCGCTTCCACGCGCGTCAAGGGGACCGCTTTGCCATTGACGATGGCGACGTTCTGGGCCAGAGCCAGAGGCGACAGACTGGCGACCAAAGCAGCCAGCGCAAAACTTGTGACAAGCTTGTGTTTCATGCAAATTTCCTGAAGGTTTGAGTAAAAAGTTTGCGGTTTCGGCCCGCTTTTATTTAGCTGCGGGTGTCTGGGCTTCAATGGCCAGCGCATGCAGGCCTTGATCCATGAAATCTTGCAGCGCATCATACACAAGCCGATGCCGCGCCACCGGGCTCTTGCCGGTAAATAAATGTGAAGTGATGCGCACCCGAAAATGGGTGCCAAAGCCCGTGCCATTGGCGCCGGCGTGGCCATGGTGCTGGCCGCTCTCATCAATGACTTCTAGCGCGCTGGGCTGCAACACGGTTTGCAGCCGGGTTTGCAGCTGCTGGGCGCTCGGGAAAACCTCGGGCTTCATGGTGTAGGGGCTTTCTCGTCGTCAGCGGTCAGGTAGCGCGAGATATAAAAGCCCTGGCCGACGATAAAGATCAACGGGAAAGCGTAGCCCCAGATCTTGAAATCGACCCAGGCCTCGGTGCTGTAAAACGCCGCCACGTAGCCGTTGATGGCGGCCATGAACACACAGTACGCCACCCAGATCATGTTCAGGCGCATCCACACCGGGTCGGGCAGGGTGAGCTGGCTGCCAAGCAGCATCTTGAGGAAGTTCTTTTTATAAACCCACACGGCCACCGCCAGCGCAACCGCCATGGCGGCATAGAGCACGGTGGGCTTCCACTTGATGAAACGCTCGTCGTGCAGCACCAGCGTCAGCGTGCCAAAGATCAGCACCAGCGCCAGTGTGGCCTTGTGCATGGCACTGAGTTTGTGGTCCAGCCGATAGATCAGCGCCATTTGCACCACGGTGGCGGCCATCAGCACGGCGGTGCCGATGTAGATGTCGTAGAGCTTGAACGCGCCAAAGAACAGCAGGATGGGGAAAAAGTCGATCAGTATCTTCATGTGGGAGTGAAGTTTAACGAGGCCGAGTTCATGCAGTAGCGCAAGCCGGTGTCGGTGGGACCGTCGTCAAACACATGGCCCAGGTGTGCGCCGCATTGTGCACAGACGGTTTCCACCCGCCTCATGCCGTGGCTGGTATCGGTAATCTCGGTGATGGCCCCCGGCAGCGCCTGCGAAAAACTGGGCCAGCCGCAGTGCGCGTCGAACTTGGTGGCGGAGTCAAACAGCTTGGCACCGCAACAAAGGCAGTGGTAGCTGCCGTTGGCCCAATGGCGCTCGTACTTGCCGCTGAACGGCCGCTCGGTCGCCTTGTGGCGGGTGACCTGGTAGGCCACCAGTTCGGCATCCGGGTCGGCTTGCAACTGGGCCAGCCATTGGTCATCGGTTTTTTGGATGGGAAAAGTCATGAGTGGTCTCCGGGCTTATGAACTGCAACTGATTTCAATGCGGCTGGCCCAGTCGGGTGGAAAACCAGCCATGGCCTGTGCGTCGGGGTGGTCGTCAAACGGATGGGTCACCACCTGCAGCAAGCGCTGCACCGCAGAAAAATCCTTGTGTTGAGCCGCTTCGATGGCTTCTTCGCACAGGTAATTGCGTAGCACAAACTTGGGATTGATCTTGAGCATCAAATCGGCTTCTAGCCCTTTGACGTCAATTGCTAACAGCTCTTGATAACGTAGCAACCAGGCGTCCCAGGCCAGGCGGTCGATGAACAAGTCGCGCACGGGCTCGTAGCGATCTTGAAGGCGCGCATCGCTCAGACGCCGCCAGAAAATGGTGTAGTCCACCCGGTCGCGCGCCAGCAGCACCAGCAGGTTGTCGATGAGCGCGCCGGGGTCTGCGGGGCCGTCATCATGCAAGCCCAGTTTGGCGCACATCAGGCGCTGGTAGGCTTGCGCAAACAGTGGCTTGAAGGTGTTCAGGGCCTGCAGCGCCAGGGTTTCATGCTCGATCAGTGGCAACAGCGCTTGCGCCAAAGCGTACAGGTTCCAGTGAGCAATCTCTGGTTGCGCGTCAAAGGCGTAGCGGCCTGCGTGGTCCGTATGGTTGCAGATGTGGCCAGGGTGATAAGCGTCCAAAAAGGCAAACGGCCCGTAGTCCAGCGTCAGCCCCAGAATGCTCATGTTGTCGGTGTTCATCACCCCGTGGCAAAACCCGACCGCCTGCCAATGTGCCACCATCACCGCGGTGCGCGCTGTCACTTCTTGCAGCAAAGCGGCATAGGCGTTGCCGTTGAATTGGGCGGTTTCACGACACGCGGGGTAATAGCGGTCGATCACGTAGTCGGCCAGGGTGCGCAACGCGTCGATCTGCCCGCACGCCGCAAAGTGTTCAAAGTGACCAAAACGGATGAAGCTTGGCGCGACGCGCGTCACCACCGCAGCGGTTTCCATGGTTTCGCGGCGCACCGGTTGGTCGGAGCCGATGACGCACAGCGCACGCGTGGTGGGGATGCCCAGCGCGTGCATGGCTTCACTGCATAAAAACTCGCGAATACTGCTGCGCAGCACGGCCCGTCCGTCGCCCCGGCGCGAATAAGGGGTCAGACCTGAGCCTTTGAGCTGCACCTCCAGTCCATTGGTTTCACCCAAAAGAATCGCGCGTCCGTCACCCAATTGCCCCGCCCACTGACCAAACTGGTGGCCGCTGTAAACGCTGGCCAATGGCTGCGTGCCGTGGATGGGCAGATTGCCTGAAAGAGCTTGCAGCCAGTCTGCGGATGTCAGCCAGCTCGCTTCCAATCCCAGCAAATCAGCCACCTGGCTACAGTGCCCCACCCAATAAGGTGCGGGTAATGGCTGCGGCGCCAGCGGGGTGTGAAAATGCGCACCCAATTGGTGAAAACGGTTGTCCCACGACAGCGGCGTGTGGACAGCTTGAACAGGGTTGCGTGTACGGTGCATGCCGGAATTGTCCCGTTTGGCGTTCAAACCCGGAGTGAGCAGGGGCATAATTTTTGCATGACCGCATAATCACACCCTTCTTCAGTGTCCACCGACTTGCATTCATGGTGATTCCTGGTTTCCAACTGAATTCGCTTAAAACTCGCATTGTTTTGCTGGTTTCAGGCATTGTGGTGCTGGCGTTTCTGGCGCTGGCCACCTTTGTCAAGGGCCTGATGCAGGATCAATTGCTGGTGTTCGCAGGCGAGCAGCAGCGTTCTACCCTGCAGCTGCTGACTTCTGAGGTGAACCGTGGTCTGCAAGAGCGGCTCCAGACGCTCAAGGCAGTGTCGGTCAATGCGACCGCGACGCCGCTTGACAGTAGGGCAACGGTGCGGCTGTTTGTGATCCAAAATGCTTTTTTGGCCGATGTCTTCAATGGCGGTGTAATGGTTTGGAACCCCCAGTCCGAGTTGTTGACTGAACCGGAGCAAGCGGCAGACGACATCGCTGCCAGTGCGGTGGATGCGCAGGATCTGGCCGAGGTTTTGCGCACCGGCAAAGAGACGATTGGTCGGGTGCAGGTGCTTCAGGAACGCCAGCAGGCGGCTTTTGCCCTGTTGGTGCCTTTGCACAATGTACAAGGTGAGGTCAGCGGTGTTCTGGGGGGCATTGTCCGACTGGATCAGCCCAATTTCTTGTCCCAGATGACGTCGCATACCTACGGCCGAACCGGCAATTTGTTCCTGCTTGACGCACGCCAGCGGCTGATTTTTGCCACCTCGGACACGGCGCGAACCTTTGAGGTTTTACCCGCACCCGGGGCAAGCCCCTGGATTGACCGCTTTGTGCAGGGGTTTGAGGGAACCGCACGGGTGGTCAATCCGCACGGGGTTGAAGTGCTGGTGAGCATTCAGCAAATCCCCCTGGCGCATTGGTACGCGTCGGTTACCCTGACGCCACAAGAGGCGTTTGGCTTGATCGACGCCATCAAATGGCCGGCCCGGATCGTGGGGTTGGCGATGCTGCTTCTCATGCTGGGTTTGATCGGTTGGTTATTGCATGGCCAATTGGCTCCCATGACGCAAGCGCTGACTGCGCTGGACGGCTTTGTGCGCGGCCATCAGCCGCCGCAGGCGCTGCCCGTGGTGCGCCCTGACGAAGTGGGCCAGTTGGTGAGTGGTTTCAACCGTTTGCTCCAAACCCTGGCGCAGCAACAGCAGACCTTGCAGGTCAGTGAGGTGTTCAAGCAGTCGGTGCTCAATTCGGTCACCGCAGCCATCGCCGTGCTGGACGAACAGGGCAAGATCGTGATGGTTAACGATGCCTGGCTGGCTCTGGTGCCCGACAGTGCGATAGGGAGCAACTATCAGCAAGCGTGCCGGACGGTGGAAGCCTCAGACGCATCTACCCTGCAACTGGCTCCAAAGGATGGCATTGCGGCGGTGCTGGAGGGACGCTTGCCGCGCTATTACACCGAGTGTGCCTCCCCCATGCCGCAAGCGCCAGGCTGGCGCAGCATGAGTGTGACCCCGCTGCAGGGACCTTCGCAGCGCGGAGCCGTGGTGTCGGTGGAGGACATCAGCCAACGCATCCAGATGGAAGAACAGGTGCGCGAGCTGGCTTTTTATGACCCGCTCACGGGTCTGCCCAATCGTCGTTTGGCGCTGGAACGCTTGAGCCAGCAGTTGGTGCAAAGCCGACGCGACAAGTCTCGGCTGGCGCTGATGTTTGTCGATCTGGACCATTTCAAACCCATCAACGACGAACTGGGGCACGAGGTGGGTGACTGGCTGCTGCGCGCGGCGGCCCAGCGCGTACAGGGTTGTCTGCGCGAGTCAGACACGGCGGCGCGTCTGGGTGGCGACGAGTTTGTGGTGCTGCTGCCCGATGTACAAAGCGCAGAGGCAGCGCTGTCTGTGGCCGAAAAAATCCGCGTGGCGCTGGCGCAAGAATTTGTCACCGATCAGGGTGTGGCACTTCAAATTTCTTCGAGCTTTGGCGTTGCGATCTACCCCGACCATGCGCAGGTCGACAAAGACCTGCTGCGCCTGGGGGATGAGGCCATGTACCGGGCCAAAAAGCGGGGCGGCAATGCCGTTGAGCTATGCCAAGGTGTGCCAGAGGCGCTGACCGCTGACGAACCTGCACAGCAACCCCGCTCGCATGTGCACTTGCGCTGGAAAGCTGCTTTCAACTGCGGCCACCCAGAGATTGATCAGCAGCACCAGACATTGTTTGAGCTGGCCAACGCACTGCTGGACGCCGCAGCGCTGCGGCATGAGCATATGGACAGCTTGGATACGGCTTTCTTGAAGCTGCTGTCGCACGTGATGGAGCACTTCAGCCTGGAAGAAAGCGTTTTGACCGCTGTCGGCTACGCGGATATCGCCACCCACACCAAGGAGCATCAGGCGCTGGTGGCGCGTGCGCAAGCGCTGTATGCCGCTGCGCAGGCCGATGAGGCCGACACGGCGGCGCACGACAAATTGGTTCATTTTCTGGTCAACGAACTGGTGGCTACGCACATGCTGCAAAGCGACCGTGCCTTTCTGGCTGCTGTCGCCAAGGTGGCTTGACGCGCTGGCGCCGTTCTGCCGCTTGGAGGGATTTGGCAGTACCATGCCCGCCTTCAAACAAACCACACAGGAGACAAAACATGCTCGGACTGATGCAAAGCCAACAATTGTCGATTTCGTCGCTGATTGATTTTGCCGAACGCCATCACGGTGAGGGCCAGATCGTTTCGCGCCGTGTTGAAGGCGATATCCACCGCTATACCTACAAGGAATGCGCAGCGCGTTCGCGCCAACTTGCCAAAGCACTGAACACGCTGAAGGTGGCGTTTGGCGAACGGGTGGCTTCCATTGCCTGGAACGGCTACCGCCACATGGAAATGTATTTTGGCGTCAGCGGCTCGGGCCGGGTGTTGCACACCATCAACCCACGCATGCACCCGGAGCAGATTGCCTGGGTGATCGGCCACGCGCAGGACCAGGTGGTGTGTTTCGACATGAGCTTCCTGCCCATTGCCAAAGCCATCCACGCCAAATGCCCCAGCGTGCGCCAATGGGTGGCGCTGTGTGATGCCGACAAGCTGCCTGCAGATACCGGCATTCCCGGTCTGGCCAGTTATGAGGCGCTGCTGGCGGCTGAGTCGGGCGGCTATGCCTGGCCCGAGTTTGATGAAAACACCGCGTCGTCCATGTGCTACACCAGCGGCACCACGGGTAATCCCAAGGCCGCGCTGTACAGCCATCGCTCCACCGTGCTGCACGCGTACGCTGCTGCGCTGCCCGACGTGATGAGCCTGTCGGCGCGAGATTCGATCTTGCCGGTGGTGCCGATGTTTCACGTCAACGCCTGGGGCATTCCCTATTCAGCGGCGCTGACCGGCGCCAAGCTGGTATTCCCCGGGCCGGGTATGGATGGCAAGTCCATTTACGACCTGATCGAGTTGGAACAGGTCACCTACGCTGCGGGCGTGCCGACCATCTGGCAGATGCTGCTGAGCCACATGGAGCCCAACGGCCTGCGTTTTTCAAGTCTCAAACGCACGGTGATTGGCGGCTCGGCCTGCCCACCGGCCATGATCACCGCGTTCAACGACAAGTATGGCGTGGAGGTGCTGCACGCCTGGGGCATGACCGAGATGAGCCCGCTGGGTACGCTGTGCACGCTCAAGAACAAACATTTGACGATGTCTGAAGCAGACAAGATGAAGGTGCGCCTGAAGCAAGGCCGCTGCATTTATGGCGTGGACATGAAGATTGTCGATGGCAACAACAACGAGCTCCCATGGGACGGTAAAACCTATGGCGACCTGCTGGTCAAGGGGCCGTGGGTGGTGCGCGAATACTTCAAGGGTGTGGGCGACACCGAGGCCGTCAAGCCGCTGATCGACGGCTGGTTCCCCACCGGCGACGTGGCCACCATCGACGCCGACGGCTACATGCAGATCACTGACCGCAGCAAGGACGTGATCAAGAGCGGTGGTGAGTGGATCAGCTCGATCGACATCGAAAACATCGCGGTGGCACACCCGGCAGTGGCGATGGCCGCGTGCATTGGCATGCGCCACCCCAAGTGGGACGAGCGCCCGATCGTGGCGGTGGTGAAAAAGCCTGGGCAAGAGCTCACCCGAGAGGAGTTACTGGCGTTTTACGCAGGCAAAGCCGCCAAGTGGCAAGTGCCTGACGACGTGGTGTTTCTGGACGCGATCCCGCTGGGTGCGACCGGCAAGATGCAAAAGACCAAGCTGCGTGACATTCTCAAAGACTACGTGCTGCCAGACCTGCGCTAAAGCGCGCAGAGTGTGCTAGCGCTGCATGGAGTTTTTTGCCATTTCGCTGCTGAACGGCATCAGCTACGGGCTGCTGCTGTTCATGCTCAGTTCGGGGTTGACGCTGATTTTCAGCATGATGGGGGTGCTCAACTTCGCCCATGCGTCGTTCTATATGCTGGGCGCCTACTTTGCCTACACGCTGACGGGTTGGCTGGGCTTTTGGGCGGCGCTGCTGCTGGCTCCCGTTGGCGTGGGTCTTTTTGGCGCGCTGTTTGAGCGCTACGTGTTGCGCCGCGTGCACCAGTACGGGCATGTGGCGGAACTGCTGATCACCTTTGGCATGAGTTACATCCTGCTGGAACTGGTGCAACTGGTGTGGGGGCGCAGTTCGGTGGACTACCGGGTGCCTGTGGCGCTGGACGGCCCGCTGTTTACGCTGTATGGCACGCAGTTCCCGCTGTACCGCGCGTTCATGATGGGCGTGGCACTGGCCATGCTGGTGGCGTTGTGGCTGCTGCTCACGCGCAGCCGCGTCGGACTGGTGATCCAGGCGGCGCTCACCCACCCGCATATGGTGGAGGCGCTGGGCCATAACGTGCCGCGCGTCTTCATGCTGGTCTTTGGTGGCGGCTGCGCGCTGGCCGGTCTGGCCGGCGTGATTGGCGGCAACGCGTTTGTCACCGAGCCTGGCATGGCCGCAGCGGTGGGCGGCATCATCTTTGTGGTGGTAGTGGTGGGCGGCATGGGCTCGCTGGCCGGGGCGTTTCTGGCGTCGCTGCTGATCGGCGTGTTGCAAACCTTTGCCGTGGCGGTAGATGTGTCGATCCAGTCTGCCTTGCACAGCGTGGGCATGAGCGTGACGCCTGAGACCTTTGGCTACGCGCTGTGGAAGCTCAAGGTCAGCCAGGTGGCACCGATCCTGCCGTATCTGCTGCTGGTGTTGATGCTGATCTTTCGGCCCAAAGGCCTGCTTGGAACGCGAGAAGACTGATGCCCTTCTTGACCCGCTTTTTTTTGCGTTTTGAAACGCACCGCGCCGGCGCCTACATGGTGCACCCGATGGATCTGGGTCGCTGGATCATCTGGGGCAGTTATGCGCTGATCCTGCTGCTGGCGCCGCTGGTCTTTACCAGCAGCCTGAGTCAGACACTCTTGAGCCAGATGGGCATCGCCATCATCGTCTGCCTGAGCTACAACATGCTGCTGGGGCAGGGCGGCATGCTCAGCTTTGGCCACGCGGTGTATTCCGGCATGGGCGCTTTTCTTGCCATGCACACGCTCAATCTGGTGAGCGACGGCTGGTCCTTGCCCGTGAGTTTGGTGCCGCTGGCTGGCGGTGTGGCCAGTGCCGCTGTCGCGGTGCTGCTGGGCTGGGTCACCACCAAGAAGGCGGCCACGCCGTTTGCCATGATCACCTTGGGTGTGGGTGAACTGGTGTGGGCGATGGCGCTGATGTTCCCCGAGTTTTTTGGTGGCGAGGGTGGTATCTCGGGCAACCGGGTGGCTGGCAGCAAGCCTTTTGGCATCACCTACGGGCCACAGATTGAGCTGTATTACCTGATCGCGTTGTACACCTTTGTCTGCACCGGCCTGATGTACGCCTTTACCCGTACCCCGTTGGGGCGCATGCTCAACGCCGTGCGCGACAACCCCGAGCGCGTCGCCTTTGTCGGCTACAACCCGCAGGTCGTGCGCTACATCGCGTTTGTGATTGCGGCCTTTTTCGCCGGTATTTCGGGTGGCCTGGCGGCGCTCAACTTTGAGATCGTCACCTCCGAGGTGGTCAGTGGTTACCGCAGCGGCGCCTATTTGCTGTTTACTTTTTTGGGTGGCGCCACTTTTTTCTTTGGGCCGATTCTGGGTGGCGTTCTGATGGTGCTGGCGTTTGTGCTGTTGTCTGAGTTCACCAAGGCCTGGTTGTTGTATCTGGGGCTGATCTTTTTGTTCATGGTAATGTACGCACCGGGTGGCGTGGCCGCGTTGCTGATGATGAATGTGCGCCTGGCGGCTTTTGGTTATTTGCGCCGCTTGTGGACGAGTTATCTGGCGTTGCTGACCACCGCACTGGTGGCGCTGGTAGGTGCCGCAGCCATGGTTGAAATGGTCTACCACCTGCAGCTCAATACGGCCATGGGGCCAGAGCTGACCTTCATGGGTGCCGCGCTCAATGCGCATGGCACCTCAAGCTGGTTTGGCGCGGTGTATGTAACGGTCACTGGTGTGGCGTTGTTTGAACTGTGCCGGCGCGAGTTTGTCCGCCAATGGGGCGAGGCGAACGAAGACATCGAAAAAGAAATCAATCGCCGCGAAACCGCATGACCGCCAACGCCTCCACCACCGCCGCGCTGCAGATAGAAGACCTGCGCAAGACCTTTGGCAAGACGCCGATCATCCGCGGCATCAGCATGAACGTGCGCACGGGCGAGCGCGTGGGCATCATCGGGCCCAATGGTGCTGGCAAATCCACGCTGTTTAACCTGATCAGTGGCCGCATTGAGCCGACGTCGGGCCAGGTGCTGCTCAATGGCCAAAACGTGGTGGGCAAGAAGCCCTTTGAGATCAACCGCATGGGCTTGAGCCGCAGCTTTCAGATCACCAACATCTTCCCCAAGCTCAGCGTGTTTGAAAACCTGCGCTGTGGCGTGCTGTGGAGCCTGGGCTACAAGTACACGTTTCTGAAGTTTCTGATGGATCTGGACGACGCCAACGACCGCGCCCAAGCGTTGATGGAAAGCATCCAGCTGGACAAAAAACGCGACACGCTGGCCATCAATCTCACCTATGCCGAGCAGCGCACTTTGGAGATTGGTATCACCATCGCCGGTGGTGCGCAGGTGATCTTGCTCGATGAGCCCACGGCGGGCATGAGCAAGCTGGAAACGCGGCATTTCATCAAGCTGATCCGGCAAGTCACCGAAGGCAAAACGCTATTGACTGTAGAGCACGACATGGACGTGGTATTTGGGCTGGCGGACAAAATCGCTGTGGTGGTGTATGGTGAGTTGCTGGCCTTTGATACACCCGACGCGGTGCGCGCCAACGCGCGTGTGCAGGAAGCTTATCTTGGTGCGCCAGTTGTCGCCGGGCAAGCGCAGGAGCACTGATGCTGCAGATCGACAAGCTCCACGCCTACTACGGCAAAAGTCACGTGCTGCATGGCGTATCGCTGTCGGTGGGCGAAGGCGAAATTGTGGCCTTGCTCGGACGCAACGGTTCGGGGCGCTCGACCACCGCCAAAGCGATCATGGGGCTGGTCGACGCCACCGGCGCATTGCGTTGGAAGGGGCGGGAGATTCTGGGCAAAAAGACCTACGAGATCGCCCACCTGGGTCTGGGTTACGTGCCCGAAGAGCGCGAGATTTTCCCCAAGCTCACGGTCGAGCAAAACCTCTTGCTCGGCCAGAAAAACAGCCGCAAAGCGGGACGCTGGTCGCTCGACGACATGTACGGCATTTTTCCGCGCCTGGGCGAGCGCAAGGCGATTGAGGCAGGTGTCATGTCGGGCGGTGAACAGCAGATGCTGACCCTGTGCCGTACGCTGATGGGTGACCCCGAACTGATCATCATTGACGAGCCTACCGAAGGCCTGGCGCCAAAAATTGTCGAGCAGGTGGGGCAGTTATTGCAAACGCTCAAGGCCAAAGGTATTTCGGTGCTGCTGATCGAGCAAAAACTCACCATTGCGCTGGCTGTATCTGACCGCTGCGCGGTGATGGGGCACGGTGGCATCGTCTTTACCGGCACCACCGCTGAATTGCAGCAGAACCCGGGTGTCAGTCGCGAGTGGCTGGCGGTGTAATTTCTTTCATAAAACATAGATGTTAGTTTTTCGAGTATTCTGCTAACATCTATTTATGCCTAAACGCCCCAAAGCCTTGGAGTCCATGCCGCCCTTGGTGGTGGCGCAGTTGCGCAGTCTAGGTGACAACCTGGCGGTCGCGCGCAAGCGTCGGCGCGAGTCGCGTGCGGCGTGGGCGCAGCGCATTGGTATCTCTGAGCCCACACTGACCCGCATGGAGCGTGGTGACCCCAGCGTCGCCTTTGGTGTGTACGCCAGCGCGCTGTGGCTGATGGGCCGCGCCACTGCGATCGCCGAGCTTGCCGCGCCCGAGCATGACCTGGGCGCTCTCGAAGACGCCGTGCGTGCCGCCAATGTGCGTGCGGTGCGCAAACCGGCCTCGATCCAGGCGCGCCTTGGGAGTCCCTGATGCGCGCGCCAGGTGAGTTGCAGCAGCCGCTGGGCGACACCCTTTACCTGTGGTGGTTGGGTCGGCCTGATCAGCCCAGGCTGGTGGGCAACTTGGGCATGGTACGTGCGTTCAAAGGGGTGTCTTTGCGCTACGACGCGACCTGGCTGGCGTCAGGTTTTGCGCTGAGCGAGGATCTGCCCTTGATGGCGGGTGAGTTCATGCCTGTCGAGACGGAGACCGCGGCCGGCGCGGTGGACGACGCCCGGCCCGACCGGTGGGGCGAGCGGGTGATCCGCTTTATTGACAAGCCGCAGCGCTTGTCGGTGCTGGACTATTTGTTTTACGCCGGAGACGAGCGCTTTGGTGCACTGGGGGTATCCGTTTCAAAGACAAGTTACCAGCCGCGCCGCTGGGGCCCGTTGCCGCAACTGGCCGATGTGACTGCTGTTGAAGAACTGGTGCGCCGGGTTGAATGCGGGCAGCCCATCGACGCGGCGCTGCAACGACTGATTGCACCGGGCGCGACGATGGGCGGCGCGCGCCCGAAAGCCTTGTTGACCATCGACGGCCATCCCTGGGTGCTCAAGTTCAATGAACAAGGCGCAGCCATCGACATGCCTTTGGTCGAACACGCGACATTGACGCTGGCGGCCATGGCGGGTATTCGCGTCGCGCAAACCCGGCCGATTGCGCTGCCAAAAGGGCATGCACTGGCGGTCAGGCGTTTTGACCGCGAGGCCGGGTCACGTCGCCATGCGCTGTCTGCGAAGGTGGCACTCAAGGCGGCAGGCGAAGTCATGGGCTACCCGGAACTGGCGCAGGTGTTGCGCCGCCGGGGCGTGTCGGCCAAGGGATTGAACCAGCAGCACATGCGCGAACTGTTCCAGCGCATGGTGTTCAACATCCTGGTCGACAATACCGACGACCACGAGAAAAACCATGTGCTGCTGATGAATGACCAGGGTCAGTACGAACTTGCACCCGCGTTTGACGTGCTGCCATCGGGTCAGGCGCTTGGTTACCAGCAGATGCGCGTGGGGGCAGACCAGGCCGACGCCACACTGGCCAACGCCCTGTCCGAATGCGCCCTTTTTGGGTTGAAGCCAGGTCAGGCCCGGGACGACGTCAAGTCGGTGGTGGACGCGGTGGCGCACTGGCAGGCGCATTTTGCCAGCGCTGGGGTTTCGCCCAAAGACATCGCCGCCTTGGCGACCCAGATCGACCGACCTTTTTTGCGTCAGCAGCGCGTGCAATGGGGCTGAGCGGGCGCCAGGCACTATCACCTGGGTGACACAGCAAGGGCTAACCGGTCGCTTGGGTCGCCACTTGTTTTCTACAATGAAAAGTGCGACCGTTCGATTCAACGAAAAGGAAATTCAAATGACCACTGACTACGCCGTGCAAGGCCCCGTTGCCGTGTTCACGCTCAACAATCCCCCCGTCAACGGGCTCGGGCTGGCCACGCGCCAGGCGCTCACCGACAACTTGGCGCGCGCGTTGGCCGACGACGCTGTCAAGGCCATCGTCATTACCGGCGCGGGCAAGGCTTTTTCCGGCGGGGCGGACATCAAGGAATTTGGCTCGCCCAAGGCGCTGCAAGAGCCTAATTTGCTCAGCTTGATTCTGGCGCTGGAGGCTTCCACCAAACCGATTGTGGCGGCCATCCACACCGTCTGCATGGGCGGCGGCACCGAACTGGCGCTGGGCTGCCACTACCGCATTGCCGCACCCGGCTGCAAGATGGCGCTGCCCGAGGTCAAGCTTGGCCTGTTGCCCGGTGCCGGTGGCACACAGCGCCTGCCGCGCGCGCTGGGCGTGGAGCCAGCGCTGAACATGATCGTCAGTGGCGAGCCGGTCAACAGCGAGCTGCTGGCGCAAGTGCCGGGGCAACAGCTGTTCCACAAGATGACGGCTTCGGCTGAGACCCTGCTGGCAGAGGCGCTGGCCTTTGCCACCGAAGTGGCTGACGTGCGACCCTTGCCGCTGGTACGCAACCTGCCGGCCAAGCACCCGCAGGGCGACGCCTACTTTCAGTTTGCCCGCAACATGGTCGGTGCCATGGCCAAGAATTACCCGGCACCGCTTAAATGCATCGACGCGGTGGAAGCCGCTACCCAACGCAAGTTTGACGACGGCATGCGCTTTGAGCGCGACACCTTCATCAACCTGATGTGGACGCCCGAGAGCCGCGCCCTGCGGCATCTGTTCATGGCCGAGCGCGCCACGTCAAAAATACCCGATGTGCCTGCCGATACTGCACAACGCGCTATCAAATCAGTTGCGGTGATTGGTGCTGGCACCATGGGTGGCGGCATCACCATGAACTTCCTCAACGCCGGCCTCCCGGTGAAGATGCTGGAGATGAAACAAGAAGCGCTGGACCGAGGCATCGCCACCATCCGCAAAAATTACGAAGCGCAGGTGAAAAAGGGCAAGCTCAAGCAAGACAAATACGAGCAGCGCATGGCACTGCTGTCAACCACCTTGAGCTACGACGATCTGAAAGACGCCGACCTGGTGATCGAAGCCGTGTTTGAGGAACTGGGCGTGAAAGAAGCGGTGTTCAAGGAACTGGACCGGGTGATGAAGCCCGGGGCGATTCTGGCCAGCAACACCTCGACGCTCGACGTCAACAAGATCGCCCATTTCACCGCTCGCCCCCAAGACGTGCTGGGCATGCATTTCTTCAGCCCGGCCAACGTGATGAAGTTGTTGGAGGTGGTGCGCGGCGAGAAGACGGCCAAAGACGTGCTGGCCACGGTGATGGCGCTGGCCAAGAAAATCAAGAAAACGGCGGTGGTGTCGGGCGTGTGCGACGGCTTCATTGGCAACCGGATGATCGAGCAATACGGCCGCCAGGCGGGCTTTTTGCTGGACGAGGGTTGTACCCCGGTGCAGGTGGACAAGGCGATAGAAAAGTTCGGCTTTGCCATGGGGCCGTTCCGCATGGGCGACCTGGCTGGCAACGACATCGGCTGGGCCATCCGCAAGCGCCGCTATGTTGAAAAACCGCACATGAAGTACAGCAAGACCGCCGATCTGCTGTGCGAAAAAGGCCGCTTTGGCCAAAAGACCGGTGCCGGTTGGTACGACTACGTGCCCGGCAAGCGCGACGCCATTCCCAATGCCGAGGTGGTCAAGATGGTGGAAGACCACCGCGCCAGTCTGGGCATCACCCCGCGCAAGATTTCGGACGAAGAAATCGTACAACGCCTGGTGTTCAGCCTGGTCAACGAGGCTGCCCACATTCTGGAAGAAGGCATTGCCAGCAAGGCCAGCGACATCGACATGGTCTATCTGATGGGCTACGGTTTCCCGATTTACCGTGGTGGCCCGATGAACTACGCCAACGAGGTCGGTCTGTTCAACGTGGTGCAAGCGATGCAGCGATTTGCGCAGAACCCGCTCGACGATGCCAGTTTCTGGCAGCCCGCGCCGCTGCTGGCGCGGCTGGCGGCAGAAGGCAAAACATTTTGATCAAATCGGCCTCTGGCCCTTATTAAATAAGCGCTTGAAGCTATTAAAAGAGGAATAAACATGACATCCGCAGTAATCGTTTCCACCGCCCGTACCCCTCTGGCCAAAAGCTGGAAGGGCTCTTTCAACATGACGCATGGCGCCACCTTGGGCGGCCATGCCGTGCAGCACGCCATTGCCCGCGCGGGTATTGACGCTGCCGAGATTGAAGACGTGATCATGGGCTGCGCCTTTCCTGAGGGTGCCACCGGCTCCAACATCGCGCGCCAGATTGCGCTGCGTGCCGGCTGCCCGGTCACGGTCAGCGGCATGACGGTGAATCGCTTTTGCTCGTCGGGCTTGCAAACCATCGCGCTGGCGTCGCAGCGCATCATGACGGGTGAGGGCAGCGTCTATGTAGCTGGCGGTGTGGAGAGCATTTCTTGCGTGCAGCAAGAGTGCAACACCCACATGCTGCGCGACCCCGCGCTGATGAAGACCAAGCCCGAGGTGTACCTGAGCATGCTGGAAACCGCCGAAATTGTCGCCAAGCGCTACGGCATCTCGCGCCAGGCGATGGACGAATTTGGCGCAGCCAGTCAGCAAAAAGCCGCCGCTGCGCTGGAGGCGGGCCGCTTCACCCAAGAGATTGCGCCGATCACCGTCACCATGGGTGTGGCCGACAAGGTGCTGGGCTTGACCACCAAGCAAGTCACCGTCAGCAACGACGAAGGCATTCGCCCTGGCACCACCTACGATGGCATCAAGGACTTGCGTTCGGCCGTACCCGGCGGCCTGATCACCGCGGGCAATGCCAGCCAGTTTTCTGACGGCGCGGGTGCGGTGGTGGTGATGGACGAGGCGCTGGCGCAGCGCAAGGGTTTGCAGCCACTGGGGCGCTTTCTGGGTTTTGCCGTGGCCGGTTGCGAGCCGGACGAAATGGGCATTGGCCCGGTGTTTGCCATCCCCAAGGCGCTGGGCCGCCTGGGCCTGAAGGTGGACGACATCGACCTGTGGGAAATCAACGAAGCCTTTGCCGTGCAAGTGATTTATTGCCGCGACCGTCTGGGCATTGACAACGCGCGTTTGAATGTGAACGGTGGTGCCATTGCTGTCGGTCACCCCTATGGCGTATCGGGTCAGCGCCTGACCGGCCACGCCCTGATTGAAGGCAAACGTCGTGGCGCCAAACGCGTGGCGGTGACCATGTGCATTGGCGGCGGCATGGGCGCTTGTGGGGTGTTTGAGGTGTTGTAATATGTTGGTGTTTTAACACCAATGTGAGGAATCACCATGAGCCGTTTGACCATCACGCTTGACGATGCGCGTTACCGCGCTTTAAAAGAAGCAGCTGCGCAGCGTCACAAAACCATCGGCCAGTTGATCGACGAAAGCCTTGAATTTTTCGGTATCAAATCACATGATCAGGCGCTGGAACTGGTGCGCAGGGCGCGCACGCGCGCGGGTCTGACTGATGACCAAGCCATGGCGCTGGCACTGAATGCCCAACACGCCGAGCGTCAAGGTCTGTGAGCCAATTTTTCATCATCGATACCAATGTGGTCGCCGCAGGCGTGCTCACCTCACACGCAGAATCACCTGTAGCACGCATTCTGGACGGCATGTTGCGCGCCAGTTTCAGTTTTGTTTTGTCAGAGCGCTTGCTGGCCGAATACCGTGCCGTGCTGCTGCGCCCCCACCTGCAAAAGCTGCATGGCTTGTCGGTTGCAGAGGTGGACACGGTGTTACTTGACATTGCGCACCATGCCATCGTGTTGAACCCCATGCCCGCCACAAATCAGCCCAAAGCACCAGACCCCGGCGACCAGTTCTTGTGGGATTTGCTGGGGTGTCGGTCTGATCTGAGCTTGGTGACGGGTGACAAGTTGCTGCTGCAAGACGCAGCCATGCAGCAGCGTGTCATTTCTGCAGCAGCTTTGGTGGCGCAGCTATGGCATTGAATTGCTATCAAAAAAATAGCCTTAGACGCTTTTTTTACAAGGGCTATGAGCCAATATCTTGTATATCCAGGAATTTAGTGCCGGTGCTCAGCCCAGTTTTCCAGCCAATTGCAATGAGACGCGCAGCGTGTCGTTGATGCGTGTTTGCCATCCGTCTCCTGTGGCGCGTAAGGCCATGAGCACATCGGCATCGATTCTGAGCTTGATGGGCTCTTTGGTGGTGATGGCTTTGGGGCGACCACGCAACTTGGTTTGCAAGGAAGTGGGTAGGGTGGACAAGGGTTTGAAGGCAGATGGGTCAACGTCTGACAGATCGCTCACTTTTGATATCCAAGTCATTAGGATTTAGCACCATGAGCTTTCGCAGCACCCTCGACTTCCTTCTGCACAACTGGCTAGCCGTCACGCAGCTGACCACTCGCGCGCGTTTTGCCGACCACAACCGCGAAACTTTTGACGCGGTGCTTGACACCTGCGAACGCATCGCCGCGGATAAATTTGCACCGTTCAATCGCTTGGTGGACACGCAAGAGCCACGCACTGAAGTCGCGCCCGACGGCAAGTTGCACGTGGTCTTGCCGCAAGCCACGTTTGATGCGTTCCGCGCCTATGCCGACAGCGGCATGCTCAGCACCGCGCAAAGTTTTGAACTTGGCGGCATGCAATTGCCCTACGTGGTGGAAGCTGCGGCCAACGCGTTTTTTGCCAAAGCCTCGGTCAGCATCGGCTTTGGCATGCTCACCACCGGTAACGCCAATTTGCTGATGGCGCATGGCACGCCGCTGCAGCAGGCGGTGTTTGCCCACAACGAGTTTTCAGGCCGCTGGGCTGGCACCATGTGCCTGAGCGAGCCGCAGGCCGGCTCCAGCCTGGGCGATGTCGCCACCCGCGCCGTGCCTGACGGTGAAGACTACGCGCAAGACCCGCTGGGGCCGCGCTACCGACTCAAGGGCAACAAGATGTGGATTTCCGCCGGTGAGCATGAGATCACCGAGAACATCGTGCATTTGGTGCTGGCCAAAATCCCGGATGCTGATGGCAAGCTGCCTGCGGGTGTGAAAGGCATTTCACTCTTCATCGTGCCGAAGTTTTTGCCAGTACTGCCCGAAGGCGATGGCGCACAAGAAGGCTTTGCTTCCCAAGTCAAAGTGGGTCAGCGCAACGACGTGGCGCTGGCCGGGCTCAACCACAAATGCGGCTGGCGCGGCACCACCAACACGCTGCTCAACTTTGGCGAAGGCCAGTACCTGGTGGCATCAAAAGGCACTGGGCCGGCATGTGCTGGCGCAGTGGGCTATCTGGTTGGCCAGCCGGGCAAAGGACTGGCCTGCATGTTCCACATGATGAACGAGGCACGCATCGGTGTCGGCATGGCTGCCACCATGCTCGGTTTTGCCGGCTACGAGGCCGCGCTGGCGCTGGAGCTGTACTGCGCCCGGTTGGTGGACGAGCAACACACCGGCACACCCGAGTCCGCCGACGAAGCCCGCTTACTGCTGGAAGTGCTCACGCCCATCGCCAAAAGCTGGCCCAGCGAATGGTGTCTGGAAGCCAACAGCCTGGCCATCCAGGTGCACGGCGGCTACGGTTACACGCGCGATTTTCCGGTGGAGCAGTACTGGCGCGACAACCGCCTGAACATGATCCACGAAGGCACGCACGGCATCCAGGCGATGGATTTGCTGGGGCGCAAGGTGCTGATGGAGGGCGGCCGAGGGCTGCAGCTGCTGGCCGAACGCATCAACACCACGGTGCAGCAAGCCATTCAAGTCCCCGAACTGGCCGAACACGCCAACGCTCTGGCAGCCGCCTTGCAGCAAGTGGGCAGCGCCACCAAAGCCGCTTGGGCCACCGGCAACCCGGCCAATGCGCTGGCCAATGCCGTGCCGTATTTGCAAGCCTTTGGTCACACCGTGCTGGCGTGGATTTGGCTGGATGTGGCGCTGGCCACTGTCAGGCAAGATGCTGCGCTATCCATAGCTGCTAGTGCAGGACGGATAAGGGCTGCAGCCTATTTTTATCATTATGAGTTGCCCAAGATCGGAGCCTGGTTGGGCGTGGTCAGCACCTGCAATCCGATTTGTGCGACGATGCCAGAAGACGCGTTTTGAAGAAAGATCACCATGACCCGCACTGTCCACACTCTCTTTGATCTCAAGGGCAAAACTGCGCTGGTCACCGGTGGCTCGCGCGGGCTGGGGCTGCAAATGGCGCACGCGTTGGGTGAGGCTGGTGCGCGCCTCATGCTGGCTGCGCGCAAAGCCGATGAGCTCGAAGCCGCCACCGCCGACCTGCAAGCCGCCGGCGTTGACGCGCGTTGGGTGGCGGCTGACTGCGCGCAAGAGGGCGACATTGAAAAGCTGGTGACCGAGACCTTGCAGCGCATGGGCGACATTGATATTTTGGTCAACAACGCAGGCGCTACCTGGGGCGCACCGGCGCAAGACCATCCGGTGGCTGCCTGGGACAAGGTGATGAACCTGAACGTGCGCGGCTACTTCTTGCTGAGTCAGCAGGTCGCGCGGCGCAGCATGATCCCTCGTGAAAACGGCAGTGGTGGGCGCATCATCAACGTGGCCTCGATTGCCGGGCTGGGCGGCAACCCCAGCGGCATGACCACGCTGGCCTACAACACCAGCAAGGGCGCGGTGATCAACTTCACCCGCGCGCTGGCCTGCGAATGGGGGCAATACGGCATACGCGTCAATGCGATTTGCCCGGGCTTTTTCCCCAGCAAGATGACCGCGGGCACGCTGGCCGCGCTGGGTGAAGACCGCCTCAAAGCTGCCGCACCGTTGCGCCGGCTGGGCGACGATGAAGACCTCAAAGGCGTCGCGCTGTTGTTCGCGTCCGACGCGGGCAAACACATCACCGGCCAGTGCTTGGCGGTGGACGGTGGCGTCAGCGCCGTGGTTGGGGGATGATCGGGCCATGCAATTTTCTGTACGTATTCCTTTTGTCGAACTGCTCGGCTTTGCGCTGAAGAAGTTTGAAGGCGGTGAGGCCGAGATCAGCTTCACGCCTGCGCCCGAGCATTTGAATTCGTTTGACGTGGTGCACGGCGGTGCCAGCATGACGCTGCTCGACGTGGTGATGGCGCACGCCGCCAGGTCGGTACAGCCCGATCTGGGCTGCGTCACCATCGAGATGAAGACCAGCTTCATGCGCGCGGCCAAAGGGCCACTGATTTCGCGCGGCAAGCTGCTGCACCGTACCGCCACCCTGGCATTTACCGAAGGCAGCGTCTTTGACGCCAGCGGCAAGCTGTGCGCCCACGCTACCGGCACCTTCAAGTTTGTCGCGCGCCTGCCGGTGGGCAACCGCAGCAGCCATGCGCTCAATTCCATCCGTACTGATTGAACCAGGAGAACCCAACCATGCCAACCAACCAACAAATCGTGCTCGACAACCGCCCGCAAGGCGAAGCCGTTGCCAGCAATTTCAAACTTGTCAGCGGCCCAACACCCGCACTGTTGCAGGGCCAGGTGCTGGTGCGTCACCACTACCTGAGCCTGGACCCCTACATGCGTGGCCGCATGAACGACGGCAAAAGTTACGCCGCGCCGCAGCCGCTGGGTGAGCCCATGATTGGCGGTACCGTGGGCGAGGTGGTCGAGAGCAAGCACCCCAAATTCGCCGTGGGTGACAAGGTGGTTGGCATGGGGGGCTGGCAAGAGTACAGCGTGGTCAACGGTGACGATCTGGGCGCGCTGCGCAAGGTGGATACCACCCATATCCCTTTGAGCGCCTACCTGGGTGCCGTTGGCATGCCGGGCGTAACGGCCTGGTATGGCTTGGTCAAGATCATTGAACCCAAGGCGGGTGAAACCATGGTCGTCAGCGCCGCCACCGGTGCCGTGGGCAGTGCGTTTGGCGCGCTGGCCAAGGCGCGTGGCTGCCGTGTGGTGGGCATTGCCGGTGGGCCCGACAAATGCAAGTACGCCGTGGACGAGCTGGGCTTTGACGAATGCATTGATTACAAGCAGCACCCGCATGTGGGGTCGCTCGCCAAAGCGCTCAAGGTGGCGTGCCCGAACGGCATCGACGGCTATTTTGAAAACGTGGGTGGCATGATTCTGGACGCGGTGCTGCTGCGCATGAACGCCTTTGGCCGGATTGCGGTGTGCGGCATGATCGCCGGCTACAACGGTGAGCCGCTGCCGCTGACCAACCCGGCGCTGATTCTGGTGAGTCGCCTGAAAGTGCAGGGGTTTATCGTCAGCGAACACATGGAAGTCTGGCCCGAAGCCCTGAAAGAACTGGGCACGCTGGTGGCCACTGGCAAGCTGCGACCGCGCGAGTCGGTGGCGCCAGGCATTGCCGCAGCGCCTGAGGCTTTTTTGGGCTTGCTCAAAGGTAAAAACTTCGGAAAGCAGTTGGTCAAACTTATTTGACGTGGGCCTTGCATCATGACCTTCAAACTCTGGTCGATCGGTGGTATGGGTGCCGCAGCGTCGCGCAAGTCTGACACGCCGGTATGGCGCTTGATGGCGTTTGAAGACCTGCGCGTGGCTGAACTTTACGAGGTGCTGCGCTTGCGCAGCGAGGTCTTTGTGGTGGAGCAGCAGTGCCTGTTTCAGGACATGGACGGTGCAGACCAGAAGGCCATGCATCTGCTGGGCGTGCAGCACGGTGAATTGCAAGCCTATGCGCGCTGTTTTGCTGCGGGCGTCAAGTTCCCTGAGGCCAGCTTTGGCCGCGTGCTGGTTCGCCAGAGCGCGCGTGGTACCGGCCTGGGTCACGCGCTGATTGATCAGGCCATTGCCGCTATTGGACAGGTCTGGGGACCACAGGCGATCCGCATTGGCGCGCAGCTGCAGCTCAGCGCTTTTTACGGCAGACACGGCTTTGTCGATGTCGGCAAAAATTATCTGGAAGATGGCATACCCCATCTCGAAATGCTGCGCCCGGTGTGACGCGGCTATTTCACCTTGACTTGTAAAGGCGATCATGATCACTGATTTCAAAGGCAAGACAGTCGTCTTGACCGGTGCTGGCTCGGGCTTCGGGCTGGAGATGGCACGCATCGGCGCGCGTCTGGGCATGAACCTGGTGCTCGCCGATGTACAGCAAGACGCGCTCGATGCCGCTGCAGCGCAAGTGCAGGCCGCCGGCGCGCAAGTGCTGGCGCTGCGCGTGGACGTGTCGCAAGCCGATCAGGTCGAGGCCCTGGGCCATGCCACGCAACAACGTTTTGGTGCGCCCCACCTGGTTTTCAACAACGCCGGTGTTGCCAGTGGCGGCCTCATTTGGGAAAACACCGCCGCCGACTGGGCCTGGGTGCTGGGCGTGAACCTGATGGGTGTGGCGCACGGTGTGCGCGTGTTCACGCCGATGATGCTTGCCGCAGCCAAAGCCGACCCCGCCTGGCGCGGTCACATCGTCAACACCGCCAGCATGGCCGGGCTCTTGAATGCCCCCAACATGGGGGTCTACAACGCCAGCAAGCATGCGGTGGTGAGCTTGTCCGAGACCTTGTTCCAGGATCTGGCGCTGGTGACTGATCAGATTGGCGCGTCGGTGCTGTGCCCTTACTTCGTGCCCACCGGCATCAGTCAGAGCCACCGCAACCGCCCGGCCAACCAGCCAGGACTCAGCATGAGTGGGCGGCCCACGGCCAGCCAGATGATCAGTCAGACCATGAGCGACAAGGCCGTCAGCTCAGGCAAGGTGACGGCGGCCGAAGTGGCACAAAAAGTCTTTGCCGCGGTGGCGGCAGGGCAGTTTTACATCTTGAGCCACCCACACATGCTCGCTGGCGTGCAGACGCGTCTGCAGGACATCGTCAATTTGCGCAACCCGAGCGATCCGTTTGCCGCCAAACCCCAGATTGGGCAGGACTTGCGTCAACGCCTGCGCGCGGCGCTTTGACCCGCTCAGGCCACTTTGGCGCAGGGCAGGTAGACGTCAAAACGGGTGCCAAACTCGTCTGAGTTGAACTTGACGTGGCCATCCATTTTTTCCACCAGAAAATTGACAATGCTCAAACCCTGCATGCGCTGCTCGTCAACCGCCTTGCCTGAAACCGGTTCGTACAACTGGGCCTTGACCAACTGCGCCGAACTGTCAATGGCATTGTCAGAAACACTTAGCGCGGTGTACATCGCGCCTTGACGCTGCACCAGTGCGCCCACCTCGACCTGGATGTCGCCGCCGTCGGGCAAGGACTCCCAGGCGTTTTTCAGCAAGATGTGCGTCACCTGCTTGATCATTTCCGCCGAGCCGTGCACCAGCGCCAGGCGTTCGGTCAACTGGCTGTTGATACTGATGTTGTCCGGAATCAACTGGCTGTCCTGCAGCAGCTGCACCATCTCGCGCGCGGCGCTGCACAGGTCGACCGAGGTGAAAGGATAGGCCCCGGCGTACTGGTCAATCAGTGTCTTCACTTCACGTGAAATGCGCAGCAGTTCCAGCCGACCTTCCTGTTTGGCCACGGCCATTTGCGCCCGACGCAGCTTGTCGGCCTGGTGGCGCCGGGCCAGGGCCAGACCGGCGTAAACGCCAAACGCGTTGAGCTTGCCGAGTTGATTGTGGATGTGCGTGCTGAGCTCAGCGGGCACACTGGCCATCAACACACCCAGGCAGCTTTGCGAGGTGAGCAGTGGCACCAGCACAAGTTCATCGGCATCCATGAACTGGTGCAAGGTGTGGGCGTTGGTTTCCTCTATTCTGGAGAACACGACCCGACGCAAATCCACGCACTGTGCCATCGGTGCGTGGCTTTCGACGCCAAAAGACATTGGCCCAGCCGTGCGATGGCTGTCGTTCATCGACGCGGCGACCAGCATCTTGGGCGAATCGCGCAGCAAAAAGACGGCACAGTCTTCCAGCTGCAACAAGGCACTGGCGTGTCGGCGCATGGCGGTCAATGTCGCCTGCAGGTTGTGTTGGCCAACCAGTGTCATGGCCATTTCGTTGAAGACGCTGCGGTCAAAGACGTCTTTGGCCAACTGGGTCTGGGGGGCATCAGGCAGGTTGGTGCGGGCCGCGGCTTGACGTTTTGTGGTCACCGGCGCGGGCGCCAGTTCCAGGCCAAGGTCGCGGGCAATTTGTTCGACCTGCAAGGCTGCGGTCTGCAACACCGCCTTGATGTCGTCTGAACTCAGCCCTTGTTCACCGGCAAAGTGCGCCACCTGGGCAAGGTCATTCAAGGGGATATCGGCCAGCCGGTGCGCCAGGTGGACGATGCGTGTCAACGGTTTGGCGTCAATCAGCAGCACAGCGTCGGCATGGTGCTGGCTAACGCTCTCGATCACGCTGGCGTCGAGATGCCATTTTTCAAGCAGCCAGGCACCAGCCTGCGTGTGCGACATCTCGATACGAGCCTGCTCGCGCTGGCACAGTTGATCGTCATCGTCGTCTTCAAACAAGTCCTGAAAATCCGCCTCTGCCGCGACCATCAAGGCCAGACGGCCGACATCGTGTAACAAACCTGACAAGTAGGCTTCTTCGGATGATGCGTTTTCCAGGCGCTTGGCCAGTTCGCGCGCAATTACCGCAACGCTCAGACTGTGCTTCCAGAACGGCCCCAGGTCGGCGCTGATGGCTTGTCGAAACGCATTGAACGTCTGCAAGACCGATTCACTGATGACCAGCACCTTGATCAAGGCGGTACCGAGCCGGCTACAGGCCTGAAACAACGTCAGCGCCTGCGCGTCCGCGCGGTGAAAAGCGGCGCTGTGCGCAACCGACAACACCTTGGCCGCCATGGCGGGGTCGTTGCTAACCAACGCCGACAACTCGTTCATGCCGGTGTCTTCTGACTGGCACAGCGTCAGCAGCTTGAGCAGCGTTTGCGGCGGGCTGGGCAGTTGCACCGCCAACAGGCGGTTGCGAATCTCCTGCGCGTGCAGGCGGCTCATGGCTTGCCCTTGATAGTGCTGGGCCACAGGAACGAGCGGCACGATACCGTCATCCACCGGTTTGCGAAGAGAATTTGCCATGCATCCATTGTGGGATCGATTTGGTGTTGGTGACGATCGGAGCGGATGCGCAATGGTAAATATTTGTTACTGACTTTGTTGCGACTGCAAAAGCGGCAGCAGCGCCGCCTGGCGGATGGGTTTGTGGAAATAATACCCCTGAAAGGTCTGGCAGCCAGCCTGCTCAAGGTAACGCTTCTGAACTTCGGTCTCAACGCCCTCGGCCACCAGCTTGAGACCGAGCCCCTTGGCAATCGAAATAATCGCCAGCACCACCGGGAACTGCAGCGATTCGTCTTCGATCGGCACCACAAATGACCGGTCGATTTTCAGCACATGGATCGGGAACAGATGCAGGTACGACAGCGACGAATAGCCGGTGCCAAAGTCGTCGATGGCCACCTTGACGCCCAACTGGCACAGCTTGTTGAGTTGCTCGATGGCTGCCAGCGGGTTGCGGATACAGATGTTTTCGGTGACTTCGACCTCCATCTGCGACGGCGCAATCTGGTAGCGCTCCAGCGTGTCCTTGAGTTTGTCAAAAAAGTCACCGCGCTGCAGGTAGTGTGGCGACAGATTGATTGACATGCCGATGCGCGCGCTACCCAGGGCATTCCATTGCAACAGGTCGCTGCAGACGGCTTCGAGCATCCAGTCACTGATGTCAATGATCAGGCCGCTTTCTTCGGCAAAGGGCATGAATTCGCCGGCGCCCAAAAAACCGCGTTGCGGGTGGTTCCAGCGCATCAGCGCTTCAGCGCCGCTGATTTTGCCGGTGTTGACGTCAACCTGCGGCTGGTAATACATCTCCAGTTCGCCGTGTTCCAGGGCGCTGCGCAAGTCGTTTTCGAGAATGATCTTGGCCGACGACACGCCCACCATGGCCGGTTCAAAAAGCGCTACGCTATTGCCGCCATGCGACTTGACCGCGTGCATGGCAATGTCGGCATTGCGAATCAGTTCATCGGCAGATTCGCCGTCCGACGGGTACAGGGCCACACCAATGCTGGAAGTGACGTGGATGCCGTGGGCGCCGACCAGGAAGAGCGAGCGCAGGCTCTGCACCAGCGCCTGCGCCAATCGGGTGGCCTCAGACACATCCGAGAGTTCGGGTAGTACCAGATTGAATTCATCGCTGCCAAATCGCGATAGGGTATCACCCGGGCGCAGGCAGCCTTGCAGACGCAAGGTCACCTGTTGCAGCAACTCGTCGCCCACTTGCAAGCCCAGCGAGTCATTGATGGTCTTGAAACGATCCAGGTCCAGGAACATGACCGCCAACCCTGTTTTTTCCCGCTTGGCATGCAACAAGGCCAAGCTCAATTTGTCCTTGAACATGAGGCGGTTGGGCAACTTGGTCAACACGTCGTGGTAAGCCTGGTAGGCGATCAGTTCGTCGGCATTTTTGGTCGCCGTGATATCCCGCGCAACACAGTACGTTCCTAGCGCGCTGGCCGGTGCGCTGGCCGGTGTTGTGTCGTTGGCCTGACGGTCCAAAGCAATTGATTTCAACTCGACGCTGAAGGTGCGGTATTCGGTCTGGGTATCGTTGGCCTTGAAGCGCAATTCGGCCTGGCGCGCCCATCTCTTGTTGCTTTGCTTGCCGCCAAAAACGTAATCAGCACGTTCAAGATCGGGCGCATGAATCAGCGCCGAATAGTGACGCCCCAGCAAGTCTTCGCGGGTGAAACCCAACAGCGATTGCAAGCGATCGTTCACAAAAGTGAAGATGCCCTCGTGGTCGAGGGTAAAGATCAGGTCGGGCGAACTGTTGACCAGATACCGGTAAATGCGCTCCGAGCTCTCGAGCCGGCTGGAGATGGCCTTGTTTTGCGCCAGCAGTTCGCGTTGCTTGAGCGCGTTGTAAACCGCCTTGAGCAGTTCCTCCCGCGGGTAAGGTTTGCGCAGGTAGTCATAAGCGCCAAGTTTCAGTGCGCCAATGGCGGCCTCGATACCGCTGTCGCCACTGGTGATGATCACGTTGGTGTCGAGCTGCTGCGCGTTGATGAACGCCATGATGTCGTGCCCACTCATGTCGGGCAGGCGCAGATCCAGGAGCACCAGATCAAACGGTGTGCTGCGAAGCTGCGCCAGCGCCTGGGTGCCGTCGGCGGCAGTCGATAGCGCAAAGCCGTCGTTGCCCAACAGGTCGAGCAAACTGTTGAGGATGCGGGGCTCGTCGTCAACCAGCAGCAGGCGCGGCGTTTTGGCAACAGTGGTTAATGGCTGGTCGCGCGTCGACTGTTGAAAGTCTGCCAGCGTCGGGTCGTTGCGATTCATGTCACTCAAACCGCCATCTTGGCCCGCTGCAGTGGCAGCAAAATCTCAAAACTAGCCCCCATGCGGGAGCTGCGACATTCAATGCGGCCGCTGAGCTTTTTGACCAGGCCTTGCACGATGCTCAGGCCCAGCCCCCGGTTTTCACCCGGCTTGCTGCTGCGCACCGGCGAAAACAGTTTGGCCATCACCTCGGGCGGCAAGCCCGGCCCCGAGTCGCGCACAGTCAGGCCAAAATAGTCTTGTCCGTCGACCCGCGTCTGGCCGACGTTGATGATCTCGATATGGCCGCCCTGGGGCAGCGCCTCAACCGCGTTCTTGATCAGGTTGACCAGAATCTGCTTGAGCGTCTCGGGGGCGCCACCCACTTCACACGCTCGGTCCACCACCCGCGAGGTGATCTTGACGCCTGCGGGCAGGTACTTGCTTTCACGGAACAGGCGCACGATGTCGTTGATGACGCGGTTCATGTCAAAGCCGCTGTCGGTCGTGGAGGCGGCGGGCTTGACGCCGGCAAACTCCTTGATGATGCTGCCAACGCGGTCGATCTCTTCGTTGAGGATGGATATCTCATTGCCAACGGGTTGCTGGCGCGCCAGCTTGTCGTCGAGTACGCCCAGATAATTCTTGATGATCGACAGCGGGTTGTTGACCTCGTGCACCACCTTGCGTGAATTCTCCAACTGCTCTTCGCGCAACTTGTCGATCTGTTGGCTGACCTGGCCGCGGTCATGGGCGCCAGCGTTAAGCGCGTTGGCCGCCTGGGCGCCAAACGCCAGCAAGAATTTTTCTTGCCGCAGCAGCTCGACCGCGCGCCAGGCCGGCACCCCGGCAAACAGCATGCCCCAGCAGCGTGCGCCACTGGCGATCGGCAGGCACAGCAGGCAGTCGGTGCCAAAAGCGCGCAACAACTGCTCGTCTGTCATGTTGAGCAAATCATGGTTGCGCTTGATTGCCACCACCCTCTTTTGCAACGCGCTTTCGGCGATCACGCCGCCCGCGCTCAAGGCAATGGCAAAGTCGGCCAGACGTTGTCTCTGTTCACCCATCGACACGCCCACCAGCGTCTGGCTGGTCGTATTGAGCATGAACACCGCGGTGTCTTCCAGGTCGAACAAAATGCGCGCGTTCTGGCGCACGCTCTCGAGCAGTTGGGCTTGATCCTCCTGGCGGGCAAACAGTTGACTCAGCTCAGAGACCAGGGCCCGGTTGCGAATTTCTTCGCTCATGCGCTGCTGCAAGGGGTCCGCAGGCGCAGGCACGGGTACTTGTGCAGGCTGCTGCGACGCCAGGTCGTCCACGCCAGACAGGTCGATCCCCAGCAAATCGGCCGCTTTTAGCACCTGCTCTTGCGCGCCTTGGTGGATCGCCAGCAAGTCGGCATCGGAAATTTTGCACAACTCTCCTGCGCCAGGTGGCAACGGCACATTGCCCGGCTGCAGGCTGATGCGGTTGGCCAGATGGACGATCCGAATCAGCGGGTGCGCATGCGTCACGCGCGTGCTGTCTTCGTGGTGGTAGAGCACGCTGTCGGCCAGGAACGAGTCAAGGTTCCAGCGTTCGATCAGCCAGGCACCAGCCTCGGGGTGCGAGATATGAACCGTTCTGAGCTCCTGAGCGCACAAACTGCTGTTGTCAGCGCTATGGAATTCAAAGCGATAACTCTCTGGTGACGCCGCCAGCAGTGCCAGGCGGCCCACGTCGTGCAACAACCCCGCCAGGTAGGCCTCCTCGGCTTGCGCGTACTTCATCGCCTTGGCAATGTCGCGTGCCAGTACCGCGGTGCTGAGGGAATGTTTCCAGAAGCCGCGCAAGTCGGTGCTGCTGGTGTGCGGGAAGCCGTTAAAGGTCTGGAAGACCGATTCACAAATGACCATGGTCTTGATCAGGTCCAGGCCGAGCGTGCTGAGCGCTTGCACCAGGGCGACCTTGCGCACACCGCGTTGGTAAGCCGCGCTGTTGGCAATATTCATCATCCGGCTGGCCATGCCAGCGTCATTGGCTACCAGCTTGGCAATCTCAGCCATGCCTGCATCTTCGTCCTGACACAGGTCCATCAGCTTGAGCAAAATCTGCGGCATGGCCGGCAGACGCGCCACCAGAAGCTTGTTGCGGATATCCTCTGTTTGAGTGATGTTCAAAACGAATGTAACCTTTGAGCCAACTTTGTAAGCTGGTCTTCACACGCACGAGGCGCACGCCCTGAGTGATGAAATATACCAGTAAAGCTATCAATTTCAAGTATTTTGCGAGCTATGACTTGTAACTGCCCGCCCAGCTTGGTTATTTTTGAGCGGCGCACCGGCGCTGTCGGCCTATGCTCCAGAGCTGCAAAAACAGGAGTGGCGCGCGCTTTGGCCTGACGCCTTGGGCAGTGGGCGCAATCCGGTGGCGTTGGCGCTGCGTCGTTCAGGGTAAACCCCGCTGTTGCAGATAAACTACTTCGACCGCTTTTTCACGGACTATTACAGGAGTTGCTATGCCCATTCAATGGCGTGACCAGTTCAGCGTCGGCAATGATCTGATCGACGCAGACCACCAGTATTTGATCGAGATCATCAACAAGGCCGAGAAAAGCCTGCAGGCGCACAACGCCACCGAACTGACCGCCTTGATCAACGAACTGGCGCATTACGGCAAGCTGCACTTTGACCGCGAGGAACGGCTGGCGCGCGCGGTCGCGTACCCTAAGGCAGAGCAGTTGCATCTGTCGCACGATGCCCTGGTTGAATCGCTGGGCAAGTTTCGCGAATCGGTGGGCGAGGTATGGCCGCCCGAAGCCACTGAGCAATTCACCACATTCTTGCGTGATTGGTTGATCCAGCACGTCATCAAGGAAGACCTGCCGATGAAGCCCTGGATCACCAAGTTTTCACCACGCTTTGACCCGCGCTGAGGACAGTCGTGCGCCATGCAAAAAATCATCAACCAAATTGCCCAAGAGCTTCGCGTCAAAGACAGCCAGGTGCACGCCGCCGTGGAACTGCTCGACGGCGGGGCCACCGTGCCTTTTATTGCCCGCTACCGCAAGGAGGCCACGAGTGGCCTTGACGATAGCCAACTGCGCGAACTTGAAGCGCGCCTGAGCTACCTGCGCGAGCTGCGCGACCGCTTGGCCGCCGTAACCCAAGCCATTGACGAGCAGGGCAAGCTGACACCCCAACTGCTGGCGGCCTTGCACGCGTGCGCCACCAAGCAAGCGCTGGAAGACCTCTACCTGCCGTTCAAGCTCAAGCGCCGCACCAAAGGCCAGCTCGCGCGTGAAGCCGGGCTGGAGCCGCTGGCCGACGCGCTGTTGGCCAACCCCGCGCTGGAGCCTGCTCACGAGGCGCAAAAGTACCTGATCCCGTTCATTGAAGCGACCCCCGGCGAAGACAAGCGCCCCGACTTCTCCACGGTGCCTGCGGTGCTGGACGGTGTGCGCGATTTGCTCAGTGAGCGCTGGGCCGAAGCCCCGGCGTTGGTGCAAGACCTGCGCGAGTGGCTCTGGGCCGAAGGCCTGCTGCAAAGCAAATTGATGACAGGTAAAAACGACAGCGATGCCGATGTGGCCAAGTTTCGTGACTACTTTGACTACAACGAACCCATCAGCCGCGTGCCCTCGCACCGGGCGCTGGCCGTGTTTCGTGGTCGCAGCCTCGATATCCTCGACGTCAAGCTTGTCACACCAGAGTCAAATCAGCCTCTAGCCCAGGTAGAACATGCGCAGTCAGATACGCAAAAGAGAGCAATTTCATACCTGTCACTGGCCGAAGCGCGTATTGCCGTGCAGCTCGGCTGGCGCCACCAGGGCAGGGCAGCGGACGACTTGATCCGCAAATGCGTCCTCTGGACCTGGCGCGTCAAGCTCAGCCTGTCGACCGAGCGCGACCTGTTCACCCGCCTGCGCGAAGCCGCTGAAAAGGTGGCCATCAAAGTGTTTGCCGACAACCTGCGCGACCTGCTGCTGGCGGCGCCCGCCGGGCCGCGCGTGGTGCTGGGGCTGGACCCCGGCATTCGCACCGGTGTCAAAGTGGCGGTGGTGGATGCCACTGGCAAACTGGTTGACACCAGCACCGTGTACCCGCATGAGCCACGCAAAGACTGGGACGGCGCCTTGCACACCTTGGCCGGGCTGTGTGCCAAACACGGCGTCAACCTGATCGCCATCGGCAACGGCACCGCCAGCCGCGAAACTGACAAGCTCGCCGCTGACCTCATTAAATTAATGTCAAAACAGGCTGTAGCCCAGGTAGGACAAGCGCAAGCAGCTATTGAAAAAGTAGTAGTAAGCGAGGCCGGAGCGTCGGTCTATTCGGCCAGCGAATTCGCTTCCCAAGAGATGCCCGACGTCGACGTGAGCCTGCGCGGTGCAGCCAGCATTGCAAGGCGGCTACAAGACCCGCTGGCCGAGCTGGTCAAGATCGACCCCAAAAGCATCGGCGTGGGCCAGTACCAGCACGACGTGAACCAGAGTGCGCTGGCCAAAACGCTCGAAGCCGTGGTGGAAGACTGCGTCAACTCGGTGGGGGTTGACCTGAACATGGCCAGCGTGCCGCTCTTGAGCCGCGTCTCCGGCCTGTCGGGCAGCGTGGCCAAGTCGGTGGTGCGCTGGCGTGAGGCCAATGGTGCTTTTGCCAGCCGCCAAGAGCTGCTCAAAGTCACCGGCTTGGGGCCCAAAGCGTTTGAGCAGTGCGCGGGCTTCTTGCGCATTCGCGGCGGTTCCAACCCGCTGGACATGACCGGCGTACACCCCGAAACCTACCCGGTGGTGGAGCAAATCATCGCCAAAACCGGCAAGCCGGTGACCGAGCTGATGGGCCGCGCCGACATGCTCAAAACCCTGCGGCCGGAGCTGTTTGCCAACGACAAATTTGGCATCATCACCGTCAAAGACATTCTGGGCGAACTGGAAAAGCCCGGCCGTGACCCGC
>Ga0210039_1000771_pt1 | contig 32294 bp, 32 predicted proteins | sample CryGeyCG2114_250_3_FD_185460 | JGI IMG/M metagenome (GOLD analysis project Ga0210039, IMG submission 185460) | Groundwater microbial communities from aquifer - Crystal Geyser CG17_big_fil_post_rev_8/21/14_2.50 (SPAdes) (version 2) | ecosystem: Environmental > Aquatic > Deep subsurface >...
TCTGGGGAGGTAGCTTTTGGACAAGCGGTTTCTACATCAACACAGTCGGACAGTACGGCAACGAGTCTGTCATTAGAAACTATGTAAAGAACCAAGGCAAGCAGTATCAACAAATACAACGTTCACAACCTAATTTATTCGCAGACCTGTAAGTATCACTGATACCTCGGAGCTCTGCTCCGGGGTGATTCATTAATAGGCAAAAAACAAAAAAGGAAAGCCCGCCTGCATTCCTCCCCAAACCCCTCCTGCGGGCGAAGCGACTGGTATTTTGGCGTGGCACCCCGATAGACTTGCGAGAAACTCGGTAGACGGAGGAAAAATTATCTACCTCGTTGATACTGGTGTAATTTCAGAAATGAAATTCCCAACTTTTTGGTTTGATCCGACACCGCAAGGCAAGTTCATGCTTTCAATCGCTTTTTCGCAATCCAAGTATTATGTGGACAATCTCAGTGAGAATATAAAGCGTGGTAAGCGAAACAAAGTGAAAGACGGTATATGGCCTCAAATGTCTCCACTTGGATATTTAAATGTCGGCGGGAGAATTGTTGTTGATAAAAATATTGCACCCCTAATCAAGAAAACATTTGAGGCATATTCGTCTGGGTCTTTCACTTTGCGTGAGCTTCGCGACAAATTTAACGGACTTGGATTGAGGCGGAAAAACGGAAAGGAACTTGCGGTGTCGAATTATCAAAAACTTCTCAAAAATCCTATCTACACGGGGCTGATGAGGTATAACGGAGAGATTTTTGAGGGAAAACACGAACCGATTATCACAAAGAAACTTTTTGATTCTGTTCAGGAAGTGATGATGAGAAAAAGCAAACCGCACTCGAAAGGTCTAAAACCATTTTTGTATAGAGGATTTTTCCGTTGCGGAGAATGTGGCTGTTTTATCACTACCGAAACACAGAAGGGTCATAACTATTTGCGATGTACCAAACGGAAAAATCCTTGTTCGCAAAAATATACTCGTGAGGAAATCATCACTTCAGAAATTCAAAAGGAAATCAAAAAAGTTTCTTTGCCAGACGATTGGGCTTCTTGGATGTTAGTTGAAAATAGAAAAGATATCTTGCATGAAGCCCAATCGTCTACGCTTTTTGCAGATTCAACAAAAGCCGATATTTCTCTTTTGGATTCCAAGATTGAGAAGCTGATGAACGCATATTTAGAAAACGCACTTTCGCTAGACGAGTATCGAGATATGAAAAACAAACTTGTGAACGAAAAACAGCTTCTCAAAGAGAAATTATCGGCTTTTGAGCAAAAAGCGAATAATCGGTTCGAACTTACCGAAAAGTTTTTGAAATACAATATGGAATTGGCAAACGAGGGAATAAATGAAGAGAAACTTCATTTATTCAAAAAAGTCGGTTCGAACTTTATTATTGAAGCTCGAACCGTACTTTTTGAGCCACGCGGAGCGTGGCGAACCCTTTCAGATTCAGGATTTTTTGGGGGGAATACATTTGTGTCGGCACTTCGTGCCGACCCCATTTCGGCTTCCGATTCCGATTTTCAATTTTGGCGGAGATGGAGGGATTCGAACTCTCGAGGGCTTTCACCCTGCTCGCTTTCCAAGCGAGTGCACTAGACCACTATGCGACATCTCCTTTCTCAAACGACAATAAACAGCCAACAAAAAACGTATTACTTTTTGCAAGAGTTATTTGTTATTTGCTTTTTGTTAACTGAAATACGATTCTATCGTATTTCTTTGATTCCGACAAGTTTCATATTATCTTCTACTCTTGTTCTTCCGTGAAAGACCACTACTTGATCACCGACCGATAATTTTCCATCATCTCTCACTTTCTCCATAAGATGACGGATAAAATCATCTGTATCATTATCTTCTTCGAATACATACGGATCAACTCCCCAAACCAATGCCAACTCATTGTAGGTATTTCGGCTCTTTGTCGCCACAAATATTCTTTTTTCAGGACGAAAATGAGAAAGAAGCTTGGCAGCGTGCCCACTCACAGAAAAAAGCAAAATAGCCTTCGTCTGAAAACTTCTAGCGAGCTCGTAGACACTTCTCATCATCAAGGCTGTTTCACTATGGAAGTTTACATTCAAGGTTTCATACATATCATTGAATGGTGATTCTTCTGTTTTCTTGGCAATCTCAGCAAGCATAGCCACCGCTTCCACTGGATATTTCCCCATCGCTGATTCTTCCGAAAGCATCACTGCATCAGCATGATCAATGACTGCATTGGACACATCAGATACCTCAGCACGCGTTGGACGAGGATTCTCGGTCATACTCTTCAGCATCTGTGTTGCCACGATGACCGGCTTCGCTGACTTCAAGCTTTCTGCAATGATTTGTTTCTGCAAAATTGCCACTTCGCTCTCTGGCATTTCTACTCCGAGGTCTCCCCGTGCTACCATCACTGCGTCACTTACTTTGACAAGAGCACTGAGGTTCTCGATTGCCACTTTGCGTTCTATTTTTGAAATAAGTTTTGGGAAATATTCTTTCTCTGGAAACATTGCTTTCATTGTCGTGCGAACATAGGTGACATCTTCTGCTGTCCCCACGAAAGAAAGCCCGATGAAATCCACTCCTTCTTCCACTACAAAATGTAAATCCTTCTTATCTTTTTCAGTCAAAATATCGAGCACCAACGTAGAATCAGGGAGCGTTACTCCTTTGCGGTTTTTTATAGTGCCGTCATTTTTTACTTCTGCCAGAACAAAAGTATCACCTTTTTCCTTCACCACCAGTTCCACTGTCCCATCTTCGATAAGGATGTTGTGTCCTTCTTTCACGCCATCAATAATATTTGGCATATCAAAAAGTACGGTAGGTATCTCGGATACTAGCAAGACTTCTTTCTTCGCAATATCACTCATCCGCACTATCGTGCCTTGATGTACTTCGATCGGTTCTGTGATTTCTGTCCGGATACGCGGTCCCTGAATATCTGCCAAGATACCAATCGGGACATTCATTTCTCTTGATAGTGCGCGCACCCGATCAATGACCATTTTGTGCCATTCATAGGCACCGTGTGAGAAGTTCAGACGAACGACGTTCAGTCCTGCTACAATCATTTTTTGCAATACTTCTTTTGATTCTGATGCTGGCCCAATAGTTGCGACGATTTTTGTTTGTTTCATAACATCTTTTTTTATTTACTCTCTTAGTATACCGCAGTTTCCTCTTTTTGAGCAAAAAAAACGACCGGAAGTTTTTTGAAGGGTTTCCTTCGCAAAACTTCTCAGTCGTTTTCGGCGCGGACATTGTCCGCACGCACTAGTATTCCCGCCTCAGCTGTGGCGGCTGTGGGCACACCTGTACCCAGCGCGTCAGAGGTTGGCCGGTGTACTGGCTGAACAGTGGCCGACCACGAGAGTCGGTGACCCGCTGCTCTACCACGCTACACGGAAGCGGAGGCGATAATTCCTCCACTGTTTGCACCTGTTGCTGTTGGCGGGAAACGAGGTAGACAATTCCCGCACCGAGCACGAGTGGAGCAATCCACTCGTTATGGTGACCACCACCCCGATGACCACCGCCCCTGTTCCAGTCCCGCCCGTTAGCGAAGGACGGAACCGAAAAAATAGCCATTAGAAAAACCAAAATCAATTTCTTCATGATGTCCTCCTTGGACGTTGTGGCACGGTTGTACCGGGTTAAAAAATGTTTAGTTGTCAAATAACTTTAAATTATAGTATACACCAAAAATGCATTTTTGTCAAGCATATTTCAATAAAAATGGCTTATAATAGACACTTTAGAGAACTTCCATAAACGATACATTTACATTGTGTGCCTATAAATATTGCTACGAGTGAAACAAAATATTCTCTAACAGGGTAAACATTTTTTCAACAAAAAAACAGCAGATATTCCGCTGTTTTTTTGCTTATTTTCTACTTCCTCTAATTTTTGTACATATCTTTCATTTGGAACAAAATGTACCAATTAATAAGAGCTCCAATGAGGGCGCTCACGATATGAAGCGAAAGAAGATTTCCGATGACTTGAATAATGCTTACATAAAAAAGCAATCGCCATGCACTTTTCGTCCGCTTGAAGAGTCCCGATACTGCCATAAGCTCGAGTACGAGTGATGCGATAGCAACTGCAAAGGTTATAACGCCGAACACTCCCCAAGTATACCCATAGCCTCCTATCATACCAAAAGGTGCCAATGCTGTGGAAAGGCCTAAGGCAAACAAAAGGGTAGGAAGCATCAGGATAGCAACGACGATGATACCATAAGGACTAATTGTAGCTAAAAACTCTTTCAGTCCGAGTGGTAAAGCAAAGGGAGCTTTCTTCACCATATATTCATCAAGGATTGCCTCAAGTTGATTTACAAATCCTCCTACATCTGCTTTCGTGTTATTCGTGTTTTCTACTTCGCCTTGCAACATATTATTATCCATATGATTATGATTAAAATTAAACGACGCTGTTCTTTTAGTATAGTCCTTCTCTCTTTTTATGCAAGATGTTCTTTATAGACTTAAAGTAAGCCGTTTTCTTCAAAAATTTCTCCTGATTCGAGTTCGCGCAAAATTTCTAGCGGAATAGGATTACGTTTCGGGCTGATGCCTGGATATCGCCAGGCGCTGATGATACGAATTTTTTGTTGTCCAAACATTTTTGCTTCCGCGGATTGGTTTCTTATAATAAACATCACCCAAATTTCCTGCTTCCATATCTCTTTGCCATCTACTTTCTTCGCGGATACTGGTTGCATCACGGCTACTGTTTTTGGCACGATGCCCACTTCTCTTCGTTTGGGATTTCTGATTACCCCCTTCACTTTCTGTGGAGAAAGTCCGTACTGCGTCATTTTAAACTGTGAATGAGCAGTGAATTGATATTCTGCTTTGTTTGAAAGCTGAGACTTCTTCTTTTCAGCAAAACGCGCTTTCGCTTTTTGTACAAAGTCCTGGTACGGGGAAGACATACGTTATTTGATTTCCATACCACGCAGAGCCGCAATGCGCTCTTCTATAGGCGGATGTGTCATAAAAAGTTTCGTGAGGTTTTTTCCCTTGAAAGGATTGGCAATATAGAGGTGAGCTGTTGCTCTATTGGCTGCTTCGAGTGGTTCGGTATCACCTGATATTTTCTCCAGTGCGCTCGCTAATCCTTCGGGATATCGCGTAAGCAAAGCCCCTGAGGCATCAGCGAGAAATTCTCGTTTCCGTGAGATAGCGAGTTGTATGAGCATCGCAAAAAGCGGAGCAAGAATCGAAAGAATAATCGCGGCCACCATCAGAATCACCTGAAGCTGATTTTTACTGTCATTATCTCGGCTTCCCCCGAACCACGCCCAGTGACGAAACCAGTCTGCAAGGAGTGCTACGAATCCAACGAGAATAACCACGACGGTTGAGAGGAGCGTATCGCGATTACCGATATGTGAAAGTTCGTGAGCGATCACTCCCTCGAGTTCACTTCTTTCGAGTCGGTTGATAATACCTGTTGTAAGACACACAACACCATGCTGTGGATCACGACCAGTTGCAAAAGCATTTAAAGCAGTGTCTTCGATGGTATATATTTTCGGAAGTGGCAGTCCAGCAGTGATAGTCAGATTTTCTACCAAACGATAGAGTTCCTTATTATCAGCAAACATAAGTTCCTTCGCACCGCTCATCGAAAGAACAATTTTATCACTCCACCAATAGGACACAACACTCGTTATTGTTGAAAAAGCCACAGCGACGTAGAGCGCTGTACTCGATCCCATCGCACCCGCAAACACATAACCAACCCCGATAACAAAGATAAGAAACATTGAAATATAGACCCAAGTGAGCCGAATATTTTTATCATACTGATTATAGAGTGTTGCCATAAAAGTATCATTTCTATGAGTTAAAAGAGCTTTCTATCTTCTTATTTTACCCTAAAAAGAGAAAAGAGAAAAGCGGACCAGTATTGGCCCGCCTGGTAAGAAAGAGAATGTATTGGGCCTAGAAATTTACTACTACGGGTTCTTTCTCTGCCTCAGCAACTTCGAAGAATTCACGCTTCGCAAAAGCGAACATACCAGCAATGATATTACTGGGGAACATATCAATCTTGTTGTTGAACTCCAACACATTGCCATTATAGAAACGGCGTGATGCCTGAATTTTATTCTCTGTGTCAGAAAGTTCACGCTGAAGTTCGAGGAAGTTGGTATTAGCTTTGAGATCTGGATAGGCTTCTGTCACCGCAAAGAGAGATTTCAGTGTGCCCGAAAGCATATTTTCTGCTTCTGCTTTGCCTGCAGGAGTAGTTGCTTGCATAGCATTAGCCCTTGCCTCTGTTACCTTCTCAAAAACTCCTGATTCGTGAGTAGCATAGCCTTTTACGGTATTCACCAGATTAGGAATGAGATCATAACGACGCTTAAGCTGAACATCAATGTCACTCCATGCCTCGCTCACACGATTGCGAAGCTGAACCAGACCATTATACATCGCAATAATGTATACAACGAAAAACGCAAGAACGATAAGAATAATAAGTGTTGGCATCATATGATTAAAATATATTAGATTATTTCTATTTTTACAGTATAGCAGAAAAAGAGAGAAATAACAATGCTCAAAACACATTTTTATGCTATACTAAATTTGTAATTTCTTGTGATATTGTACATAATATGGATCCACAAACCTATCTCGTTTTCCTCATACCAATCACCGTGGGTATTATCACTCAGCTCATCAAATTTGCTCTGTATACCTTCAAGCATGGCCTCGATATAGGGTACGTTTTCACTCATGGACATATGCCGAGCGCTCATACCAGCCTCGTTATTTCCCTCCTGGTGACTGTCGCTCATTATGAAGGCGTCAATTCCGCTGCCTTTGCCCTTTCTGCCGTACTCTCATTTATCGTGATTGATGACGCTGCTCGTATCCGTATGTACTTGGGCGATCAAGGACGATACCTCAATATGCTTATCGATCAACTGAAAGGTGAGATTGACGAAAGTAAATTTCCAAGACTCAAAGAACGTGTAGGTCATCGTGTGAGTGAAATCATTGTCGGTGGGTTTCTTGGCTTTTTCCTCACACTTCTTTTTATTTCCCTTTTTAGTTAAAGAAACTGCTAAACACCCTTGACGCCAAAGACGCTCTATTATTATACTATGAAGTGTTTTTTGTTCTTTCCCAAAACTATGGAGACTCTGTTATGAATAACACTTTTTTCTCACTTCTGGTGATTGCACTCGCTGTTGTCGCTCTTTATTTTTCGATAAATGAACTTATAAGCAGGCTTCTCCTTAAGGTTAATGCATCTATAGAGGAAAGTGAGGAGCCTTGGCCACCCGATATCTATAACGTGAATAATATCACGTTCAATGGTATATATCCTATTGTCATCGGCGACAAAGTACCACAAAAATTTCGTGTAGAAAAAATACAAAATCCTTATTTTCTCATCAGTGTTTTCACCTACAGTTATGATACCACGAAGGGTATACCTCCTGTTTTATTCTTCTATGGGTGGACAGATGAAATATTGAGTAATTATCCAATAGAGTCACATCATCTTCTCCGTGAGCCTTTATAAATCAAAGGCTATAATATAATTTGAACGGCTATCAGATACTGATGGCCGTTTTTTCTTCCTTCAACAATTCTTCTTCAATGACTTGCCTCTCACTCCACGGGATATGCTTCTCTCCAAGCGCCATCGTTACCTCAGCTCCCTTCCCTGTAATCAGGACAATATCTCCGATTTCAGCTAATTGCAGGGCTTTTCGAATAGCTTCCCTTCTATCAAAAATACGGAAATAACTTTTGTCTTTCTTCTTCGTCACGCCTTTTTCGATGTCATCAATAATCTGCTCTGAATCTTCATAAAAAGGATCTTCGTTGGTGAGGATAATAATATCAGCATACGAACTTGCTATCTCCCCCATCTGTGGACGCTTCCCTCGATCACGATTGCCACATGCACCAAACACGTGAATAATTTTTGTGCCTGGAATCTTGAGCGGAAGAACAGAAGCATACAATTTTTCAAAAGCATCTGGGGTCACTGCATAATCAATAATAATATCTGCTTTTTTTGTATTTGAAACGAGCTCCATTCTTCCTGGAACATTGGCAATACTTTCGAGCGCTTTACTCGCAGATACGAAATCGATATGCAAAAGTTCTGCTACTCCTAGCGAAGCAAGCGCGTTTTCAATATTAAAAATACCGGGCAGGTGCAAATGAAAATGCACATCATTTACCACAAACTCTGTCCCTGAAAAATCGAGCTCTATATGCTCTGCGAAAATATGTGCATTATGGTCTTTGGTACTATAGAGAAGGGCTTTTTTCTTCGCATCGACACAGAAATACAGAGGATCTTCCATATCAAGATTCACGACGGCCTGCTTAGCAAGATGAAATAATCGACATTTGGCTTTTCGATATTCTGCCATCGTTTTATGGTAATCCAAGTGCTCACGAGTCACATTGGTCATCACTGCAATAGCATACTGTATGCCCCACACGCGACTCTGATCAAGTGCGTGTGATGATGTTTCAAGTACGACGTATGCGCATTTCTCTTTGACCGCATCATATAGAAATTTCTGAAGCTTCCAAGGAGAGAGTGTCGTAAACTTCGTATCATTCACCCACTTCTTTTCACCAATCTGAAAGTTGATAGTCGAAGCAAGAGCTACTCTGTGCCCCGCATATTCCAAAATTTTTGCAATAAATTGTACGGTAGTCGTTTTACCGTTCGTACCAGTCACTCCAATCACCTGTATATGACGACTTGGAAAACCAAAAATAATACAGGCTAATACTGCTTGTAAAAAATGATACGAATTTTTCACTGCTTGCGGAAAAAATTTTGATGCAATTTGTTTGATGTGCATACGAAGAATAATTATCGATGAAAAAAAGTACGAAGCAATCGAAGTGTCTTATAAAAAGAATACATCATCGGGTCAAGAATCATATCATATGTTCCAGGAAAGAGCCTGGGATTTGTACGAGGTGAGAAGCCTGTTTTGAAGCGTGTAATACCACCCCAATCATTCGTGCCCTCAGATGACGAAACCACATGCACTCCTCCAAAATCGTATTCTGTGCAACCATGATCCTTTGCGTATTCTATTTGTTTCCATTGCAGAAGATACGGCGCCATCACATCACGAGAGATATCGGAAGATCCTCCGTGCAAATAGATGGCTCTTCCTCGAAAAAAAATACAGATGTTAGCAGCGAGTATTATTCCTTCATATTCTGCTACAAAAAGCTGGCAGAGCGTCTCTGGAAAAATAGCAAAAAAATTTTCGTAATATGTTTTTGAATGCGGATTGATTTCTTTTCGATCAGCGGTTTTTTCTACCAAGTCATAGAATGCTTGTTTGTATTTTTCTTCACGAGTAGTAAATATTTTCACACCACGCTTTTCTGCCAGACGAATATTATACCTCGTTTTTGGCTTCATATCAGCCAAGATATCTTCTTTCGTTTTTGTAATATCAATCACAAAAAGTTCTCTTGGTTGAATATCGCGCGGTGCCTTCACAACCTTGCCTGAAAAATTTTTCTGTAAACTATGAAGTGTATTTTCGTTTTCTGGTTCAATACGTATCCATTTCACTTTCTTCTCTTGTGCCTCCTTGATAATTTTTTGTAATTGCTTCTGCACTGACTCATCACTTGCTTCTTCGAGAGAAAAAATTGGTCCCTTGGGAATATACAGATAGTTCCCTACCAAAGAAACCTTCTCGATAACACCTCGCGCAAGCATCTGCTCTAGAGAAATGAGAGACGCTTTTTTGCCAACAGCCTCTTGGAACGAAAACCATTCTTCTGATTGCAGAAATTCTTTTGAATCAAACATAGTTTTCTTCCTTAATTTTTCTTACCGAGATTTTTCAACGTCTGTCTGATGCGAGCACTCACATCAGTAATACTTGCTGGCACCATCTTCAGCCCTTCTCTTGCTTCGGTAACGGAATAGCCAAGGGAGGTGAGTGCTTCAATAGCGTCTTGGTCGATTAGTGCGCTCGATTGGTCAGCAAGATCCATATCACCTACTTTATTTTGCAGTTCAATAATCACTCTTTCAGCGGTCTTCTTCCCGACTCCCGAAACTCTGGTAAGAATACTTGGGTCCTTGTTCACGATGGCCGTACAAATCGTTTTCACATCAGCGATGGACAAGATAGAAAGAGCAACTTTTGGTCCAATACCAGAAATAGAAATAAGAAGTTCAAACATCGTGAGTTCTTCTTCATTGAGAAAACCATAGAGCGCAAACATATCTTCTCTGACGTGTGTGTGAATATGAAACAGTATATTCTCTTGTTTGCCTGCAACCTTGCCGAGTGTATAGGATGACACGGCCACTCTATAGCCAATACCACCCACCATAACAATAACAGCATTTCCTTTTATCCCAACGATTTTTCCTTCAATCTGTGCAATCATACTGTGCGTACTAATAATTCAAAAAATAAGCTCTTTTCTCTTCTTTTTTTCTTCCCTAGTGTATCACTTTTCGTCCCTCCTTGCCAGAACCGAAAGATTGTGATATAAAGGGTAAGTTACTGATTTTCGGTTTCTCTTTTATTTATATTTAATATTTTCGTATGCCAATCAAGAAATCAGCCAAGAAATATATGCGTGTGACTGCTAAAAAAACACTGCGAAACAAAGTGGCCAATGGTGTGGTCAAAAGCGCTATCAAAAAAACTCGTGAAGCTGTCAAAGCAGGCAAAGTCGATGAAGCTCAGGAACAGCTGAAAAAGGCTATCAAAGCCATCGACAAAGCAGCTCAGAAGAAAATTGTGAAGAAAAATACTGCCGCTCGCAAGAAATCCCGTCTCAATTCCCTGGTGAAAACCATTGCAGTAAAGAAATAGTTTTTCTCTTGCTTTATAGAATAGAAGAAAACCAGCTTGTGCTGGTTTTCTTCTTGTCCTAAAAAAATATGTTCGGTGCAGTTATCAGAATTTCCAAAGGAACATATCGAGAGCCACCAATGGATCCTTCTCCCCTTGTTTCACCGCGCTATCAAGTGAAGAAAGAAGAACAAGACCCTTCTTCACTCGTTCCAACGGAAAATGTGCAATAATGCCGAGTATTTTCTGCACTACAAAAGGATGGATTTTCGTATGAGTAGCAATCTCTGATTGCTGACGGATCCCTCGATCTATCATCTCTCGCACCAGAAGCATACGTCGTACCTGTCCTGCACAGAGTCCAAAAAGAGGATACACTCCTTCTTTACTCATTCCTTGTTTATGAAAAAGAAAGAGTGCTCGTCCTCTTTCCCTGTTTCCGAGTGCGTCAAGCGCCTCAAAAATCACTTCTTCAGCTGATCCAGAAACGAGAAGGAGTACATCTTCCTTCTCAAACACTTCTCCTGGTTTATACAAAGATAGTTTTTCGAGCTCGGTATGGATTCTCGCAGTATCATCTTGCAAAAGCTTTGCAAAAACCTGCAAAGCCTCACGCGAGAAACGTGCCTGATCATCAATAGAATGGAGCTCCTCTTCTATATACACCCCAATATTTCGCACCTCTTTCTTCGGAAATATTTCTTCTGTATCTTTGTATGCTAAAAGGGCTTTGATAATACCCTGCGTCTTTTTTATTTTTCCTGATTCTATGAAACACACCGTGACGTCCTCTGACTTCTTCGTCGAAAAATCTCGCACAAACTCTATCATACCTTTTTCTCTTGTTTCATCGAGTGCTGATGAGTGCAGAAAAAAAGCCAGTTTCTTTGTTTCAAATAAACCTGGTTCGCATACAGATAAACTTTGTTTCACAAACGAGGATTCGCTTTGATCTTCAAAATCAAAAACAAAAACCTCCCCTGTGGGGTATTTTTTCATAAAACCCTTTTGGAGTACGACCTTCCGTCTATTGACCAAAAAGGAATCTTCTCCATGGAGAAACACAATCATACACGCTTCATTAGGTTATTTCTCTCATTATACACGAGAAAACAAAAAGCGGGCATAGACCCACTTTTGTCCTATCTTTTGCATCTTTCTATTGACCAGGTTGCCATTTCAGAGCTTGACCAGGATCAATAATATCTACCCATATCTGTCCAGGAACAAACTTCACTTCTTGACCAGATTCATCAAGGAAAAGAAGTTTACTGTCTGCGGAACTCTTATCTTTCTTCCACGTCCCTCGATACTGTTTCCCGTTCATATAGTAAAACATCGCGCCTGAGTCTGCCTGATCGAACCAAGGATCACCAATCTGTACGTTCACATATTGTTCCCCCACTTTGATCGGAGCAGCATCAGCGATCATAACCACCACATTTTTTGGAGCAATTTTCTCTTTGGTATTTCGATCAGTATCGACGATTCCTCCCCACGTACGCACGAAAGAGTTTGTCTCTTTATCATAATCATACTCAGCATCAAATGGCTTGGCGAAAGCGACACGGAGATTGCCTCCAAGAGGACGCTCCTCGAGAGGTGCTTCCATCTGATGAGGATAACCAACAAACTTATTTTCCATTCGATAACCAAAGTTTTTTGCTCCTTCAAAAAGGCTCGCAAACTTTGCATATCCCGTATCTACACCTCGCATATTACCTACCGCTGTTTTACGGAAACAATACTGTCCCGCTGATTTCCCTGCGTCATTATTACAATTCATATCATCGATGAAACCACTGTCGAGAATCTGCTTGAATTGTTCGATGTCCGCTCTCCCCCAGTGAACATAAATGGAATCAAAACTTTTGGCAAGATGCACAAAATCATGACGAGCACTGCGAAGTGAGCCTACTTCCTCTGGTATATTACAACCATAGACACCCATCAAGCGGGTGATACTTCCATACACTGCTGACATTTCAATGACCATATCGGCTTGAGAAAGTCCTGCGAGTGGCCGAGCAGACACATCGGCTGGTTGCATCACGGCAAACGACCTTTTGTTCCAATTATCACAAGGTAGTCCAGACAGAGGGCTAACATTGCCATTATTGGCAGGCACTGTCGAAACAACCGGGAGTGACTGATTTTTATTATTCAGTTCTATGGGTTTCCGTAGTTCTTTGTTACCGAAGAGAAAATACGCTGTAGCCACAATCACGAGGACAATACAAAAAATGATCACTCTTTGAAACTTCGTCATAGATTCTTTATTTACTATTAATGTTGGCACTGTGGACAAAAGAACGCACTTCTCTGTCCAAGTTTTTTTCGCACTATTATTGTACCACATTTTTTGCAAGAGTCATCAGCGCGTCCATATACATAGCGTGTTTCCTGAAAGCGTCCTTCTTTGCCATCAGTATCACGAAAATCCCCATCACTCATACCACCGAGCCTGAGCGCTTGCCTCAGTACCTTTTTCACTGCAGAAACCAATTCCTTTTGCTCATCCAAAGAGAGAGTTTCTGTCAGGCGCCAAGGAAGAATATGCGCGAGGAATAATGCTTCACTGCGGTAAATATTACCAATACCAGCAATCACATTTTGCTCAAGAAGTACTTCTCCAATCGTTTTCTTTTTTCTTTTTTCAATTATTTTTTGCAAAGAAGATACTGTAAAGCGTTCTGAAAGGGCATCGACGCCGAGTGAGGCAATACTGGGCAAATCCTCCACGACGCGCGTCTCAACTACCTGCATCCAACCAAACTTACGCATATCAGAGAACTCAAGGGTGGTATCATCAATAAAAGTAAGAATGTGATGAATATACCCATTCACAGGATCTTCAGTAAAAGCTTTCGAATTTCTGTTTGTTTTATTTTTGATCAGAAAATGTCCTGTCATCTTGAGATGCACCACAATAGAATATTCATTATCAAAATCAATAACGATGTGTTTTCCGAAACGTCTTGTACCAAGAATATGAGAACCCTTCACCCGTTTCACAAAAATCGGAAAAGAAGGATGAATCCTTTTTTGCCAATCACTCCACAGTCCTTTCACTTGTTTACCCTTCAGCTTCTCTGCTATTTGAGAAACGACGGTTTGTACTTCTGGTAATTCTGGCATAGTGTTCAAATACTCAATTTTCTTCTATCATATACTCAAACACGAGTAAGCACAAAATACATTTTTTTAAAAAAATAAGAAACCATCCTATGAATATGGAATCCCTCAGAGAAAAATCGGTCCAAAAAGATATTCTGAGTCAAAAAATAGGGAAAGCGACAGCGGAAGAACTCACAGAAATTCACAAAAAAGTGATGTGGCATATGCTCGGAAATGAACCCGATCTCGATACAAAGGTTTCTACCGATGAAAAAATCAAAGCGATCAATCATCGTGCAAAAGAGCTTGGTATTTCTCTCTAAAAGGCTTCTATAAAGCCTACGCTCTACATTGAAACGCAGTGTACCTCACAGTATGTAACGCCAAAAATCTATTGACAAAATAGTTAAAAAGTGCTATATTGAAAGTCCTGAAACAACCAAGGAGAGAGGAATGATCAACCAAGAATTTCTTGAGAGGATGCAGAGTAATCTGAATTTTCGAAAAAAATCGAAGATGAATATTATGAAGAAAGGAGGAGATCAAGCCTTATCTCACTCCTACCAAGACATCCGGCGTATTGACTTTGCTCTCATGAGAATGAAGCAAAAACAGTATGGTCTCTGCACTAACTGCGGGTGTATTATAGAGGAAGCGCGTCTGGAAATCATTCCTGAAACGCCCTTTTGCTCAGATTGCGCCAAAGCAATCGAGTGTCACTAAACCAAATGCTTTCGCATTTGGTTTTTTTTATTCTTTTCTAAGGAAATTAATGAAGTCTATGATCTGTTTTCTCCTTTGTATAATGACGTACAATAAAGGCAATTTTATTTTCATCAATATTATTTTCCTCTTCCTCACTCAATGATGTTTTGGGAAAATATTTCACTGGAAATCGAAACGAAACCATGACAATATCTTCGGGTAAAATGTCTCCCGTTCCTCTCAAAGATACTTCAGCTGTTTTCCTTTTTGTGTTCCATAACTCAGAATTTTTCTCTATAGGTTGTACCGAAGTGAGATGATCCCTTTTAAAAACAATCGTTACCTTTACTTTTGCGCCAACTTCTTTTCCTGAAAAGCCCTCAACCATAGCAGTATGCAAACCTCTGCCAGAGGCCATCATACACATATTAGCACTATCGTTTTCATTGGAGATTGAAATAGATTGATTCAGTATTACTGCATCCATCACCTTTTCAAATGACTCACTTCGACAAATGAACCTATGCTCCCGAAAAATCCTCTCGACATCCTGTGATTCTGTTGGAAAAAATCCATTTGCCTGCATATCTTGTTCTATCTCAGTAAATACAGAAGGAGTATTTGTTTCCCTGAAAAGTTTACTCAGCCTCGAAGATTCTTTTTCCTGAGATGAGGAAAGTGTATTTGGTTGTTCAAACATACTCTTTTTTATTATTCTATATTTCTCCCCAATTTTTTCCGATGACAACTTCAGCAATCAGAGGAACACTGAGTGTATAGGCGCTCTCCATCACTATCTTTATTTCCTTTGCAAATGCTTCTGCTTTTTCTTCTTTCACTTCAAAGATGAGTTCGTCATGGATCTGAAGAACTGTGCGAGCATCGCCTTCATATTTTTGAACGAGCTTCTCGGCGCCAAGCATCGCAAGTTTCATAATATCGGCAGCTAATCCTTGCACCGGCATATTGATTGCCATCCGTTCTCCTCCGCGAGCTACCTGCACATTCGTACTCGTAATTTCTGGAGTATATCTTCGTCTTCCAAGTTCTGTTTCGACAAATCCTTTTTCGCGAGCACCTGATTTCATCACTTCGAGAAATTTCGCTACGCCTTCAAATTTTTGAAAATATTCAGTTATAAATTGCGTCGCAACCTTCTGATCAATCTGTGCTGACTGAGCAAGACCGTAGGCTCCCATACCGTACATAATACCAAAGTTAAATACCTTGGCCTGACGACGCATATCAGGAGTTACTTCTTCCTTGGCTACTTTGAACACCACGGAAGCCGTCCTCGTATGCACGTCTTCATTCTTCAGAAACGATTCCGTAAGTGATGCATCACCACTTAAGTGTGCCATAACGCGGAGTTCCACCTGTGAATAATCCGCCCCAACAAAAAGATATCCCATTTCTGCTTCAAATGCTCCTCGTACGCGTTCTCCCCACACACTTCTGGCAGGTATATTTTGGAGATTGGGATCCGAAGAAGAAAGCCGTCCAGTTGCTGTCACCGTTTGATGAAGTGTCGTATGGAGACGAGAATGACTGTCTACAAGAAGTGGCAATGCATCAAGGTATGTTGTCTTGAGTTTGAAAAGTTCTCGATACTGTTCAATTTTTTGAATAATTGGATAGGCCTGCAATTTTTGTAATTCTGGCGAAGCCGTCGAGATGCCAGTTTTTGTTTTTTTGATATTCGTTGTGGGTATGCACAGATCTTCAAAAAGAATAACCGAGAGTTGCTTGGGGGAATTGATATTAAATTCTTTGCCGGAAAGAGCATAAATATCTTTTTCTAATTCTGCAAGTTCTTCTTTCATTCCGGAAGAGAGAGCCCTGAATTTTTCTCCATTCAAGATCATTCCATTTTCTTCGATTTCGAAAAGAACAAAAAGAAGAGGCATCTCCAAAGTTTCAAAAAGTATACGCAGGGTTTTTCCCGGCTTTTGGGTCTTACTTATTTCATCAATACGCACATCATAGAGTGCTCGCAAAGCCAGAATTTTCTGAGCCGGATTTTGCACTTCCTCTTCACCAAACTCTTCAAGAATGATGTGTGAAAATGAAACATTCCCTCCAGAGTTAAGCAGATACGAAGCAATCATCACATCGAAAACAATACCTCGTAAAAAAATATTTTCTTTTCTGAAAAGATGGAGAAGATTTTTTCCATCATAGACACATTTCTTCCTCGTTTCATCTTCGAGAAATTCCTGTAGAAAAATTTTTGTTTCTTCATTCCATAAAACAGATGCTTCCGATTTCTCATGAGTGGCGATGTGCACGGTTTCGATACCAATGCCAAACAATGTTCCTTCTCCTTGCTTCACATATACTGAAAATATTTCTGATGTTCCCAAAAACTTTTCCCATTCTTCTTGAGTCACTATTTTTCGGGCCTTCATTTTCTTACCCGCCCTGAGCGTAGTCGAAGGGTCGTTTTCGTTCTCTGCCGACTGTTGACTGTTACCTGATATTCTTTTGATCAAGCTAAAAAATCCCAGTTCTTGGAAGAGACTTGAAACAATATTTCGATCGAAGTCTTTTGTTATACAAGAAAGAAGATCGAGTGTGAGAGGAGCATGTACATCAATAGTCCCGAGATCCTTAGAGAGAAAAGCACTCTCCTTATCATCTTCCAATTTTTTCCGCACCGATTCTTTTACTTCCTCTAAATGTGCATAGATATTTTCTAAGCTTCCAAATTTTTGGAGAAGATTGGTGGCTGTCTTAGCACCGATACCTGACACACCTGCAATATTATCTGACGTATCACCCGCAAGTCCTTTGTAATCAGGAAGCCGTTTGGCAGTGAATCCGTATTTCTTTGTTACTTCATCTTCGTCATACAGGACAATGTCCTTGATACCCTTACGTAACATAAAGATGTTTACCATCTTCGTCACGAGCTGAAGTTCATCACTATCACCCGTTACGATAATCACTCTGACATTTTCTTTTTCCGCTTGACGCGCTAGTGTCCCAATACAATCATCAGCTTCGAAGCCTGCGAGTTCATAAATAGGAATATTGAACGCCCGCGTTATTTCTTTCACTCGAGGAATCTGCGCATACAGTTCGTCTGGAGCTTTCACTCGCGTCGCTTTGTAGTCCGCCGATTTCTCGTGGCGAAACGTCGGTCCAGCCAAATCAAAAGAAACCGCAATGTATTCCGGATGAAACTTTTCGAGTACCGAAAGAAGCGTCAGAGTAAATCCATACACTGCGTTCACGAGCTCCCCCTTCTTCGAAGTCAGTGGTGGCAACGCATGGTACGCCCGATGAATCAAAGCATTCCCATCAATCAGCACTAAAGTTTTCAGGTGTTTTTCCATATATTTAATATATTTCATTAGAACTACTGAGGACCGTCCTCGGATTTTTTTATGGGAATGAGGTGATGGTGATTTCCCTTTCATCTTCGCTGACGTTTTTGAATACTATTTCCGTTCTTTTCTCAGGAAGAATATCCGACACACGTTCGGGCCATTCGAGAATGATGATGCCTTTCTTGTCTCCACACCATTCAGAAAATCCGAGTATTTCGAAATCCTTCATTTCTACGCGGTAAGCGTCAACATGATAGATTCTCTCAATACCGTTTACCGGTTGCCCTAGATCATACTGCTTCATGATCACAAACGTCGGGCTGATATATGGCCCTTCTGCTCCGAGTCCACGAAGAAATCCTTGAGTGAAGGTAGTTTTCCCTGCCCCCAAATCACCTGAAAGACAGATGAGTGTTCCTGGGATTATCTGTACTGCCAGCTCATGACCGAGTTTACGGGTTTCTTCTGCGGAAATTGTAGTATATACATTATTCATAGTTCCTTTATTATAGCGTAAAAACCTTTTTTCAATCAATACTACCGTTCTTTTTTAAAGAGATTCTTTCCTGTTTGACAGCTCCTTTTTTCTCTGCTACGGTGGACTATAAATCTTTTTGGTGATTTTACTGTACGCAGTCTATACAGAAAGATATTTGTTATTCTCTTACCTCACCCTATGTCCCTCACTCCTTCAAAACAATTTCAAGATCTCTTGCAGAAAACAACTTCTCCACTGCTTATTCTTCCTTCATATCCCAGCAAAGATGCACTCGCGAGTGCCTTCGCTCTTGCTTCACTTTTGAAGAATATTGGAAAGGAAGCAACACTCGCCTGTGAAAACATGAATGAATATAAACAAACACTCACTTTTCTCGAGAAACCAGAAAATATGTTGAGTTCTATCGCTGGAGCAAGAGATTTCGTGCTCACTTTCAATACACTGAGGAACAAAATTCTTGATGTGCGGACTGAAAAAAGTGAGGAGGAGGTACGGATTTATCTCACACCAGAGAATGGGTCTATTGATCCTCGTGATTTTTCTTTCATTCCAGCAAAATTTAAATTCGATCTGGCTATCGTCATCGGAGCGGTGGACAAAGAACATTTGGGGAAAATATACGAAGAAAATCCTGACATTTTCTATGAAGTACCTATAATCAACATCGACAATCATCCTGAAAATGAACTTTTTGGTCAAGTCAATCTCGTCGACATCACTGCATCTTCCACTGCTGAAATCCTCGCAGAAACTCTCGAAGGTGCTGACGTCAAAGTGGCTACAGAAACAGTAAATGAAAGTTTGCTCACGGGTATTATCTCTGCCACCGAAAGTTTCCAGAAGAAAAATACTACTCCCAAGGCTCTCAAACTCGCTTCTCATTTGATGGATCATGGAGCCGATCAACAGAAAATCGTGCGTGCTCTGTATAAAACACAACCACTCCACCTGCTCAAACTCTGGGGACGCGTCATGGCACAAGCGAAATGGAATGAAGAAATGAAGCTCATCTGGGCCTTCGTTACCATCGAGGATCTCGTACAAGCACGCGCTCATGCAGAGGATCTCCCTTCGGTACTCGAAAAGATAAAGAGCAACTATTCTTCTGCTCATTTGTATATGATTCTTTCTTTGGAAACTAATGGAAGCGTACATGGTATCGCGCTTGCCCAAAATAATGAAGCACTACTTTCTTTTGCGAAACGTTTTCCAGAGGGTGTCTTGCAAGGCGAAACTTTCTCCTTTACTTTTCTCGCAAGCACGAGCGATGAGGCAGAGCAAATTATTTTGCAAAGATAATTTTTTCCTCCTCTATAAAAAAGAGGAAAATCCTTTCCAAATGAGAGGATTTTTTGCTTTTCTCCTCATTCTTGGAGTACAATAGAGAGAGAAAATAAACATCTCAATAAAAAAATATCTATGCCACAAATCATTCACAAAGACGCTATCGTCAACGAAGAAAAAGAAACATTGACGCAAACTGTTTTAGGTAAAATGAGAGAAGCCTCCATAGAAGAGCAAGCCTCTCTCCTCGCCCAAAAATATGGACTGCCGTACGTCGACCTCTGTGTATTCCCAGTAAATGCCGAAGATATATTTCTAATTCCAGAAGATACTTCAAGGAAATTTAATGTTGCACTCTTCAACAAGAAAAGTACACAAACACTTTTTGCCATCACTGATCCAGAAAATACTAAAACATTAGACTTCATCAAAGACATCACAGCAAAGCATGGCTGGTCACCAAAACTCTACATTGTTTCAAAACCTTCACTCGATCGTGCCTGGGATAATTACAAAAAACGTACCTTTCTTGATGCACTTGACCGTATCAGGGTTTCTCTCACTGGTGCTGATTTGACGCAGTTTGAAAAAGATTTTGGTGAACTTATATCGCTGAGGGAAGATCAAAACGCCAACACCTCACGTGCCCTCGAAATCATTCTTGCTGGTGCAAAAAGACTGAGTGCCAGTGATGTTCATATTGAACCAGCAGAAGATGCTGTAAGGCTTCGTTATCGCATTGATGGAGTGCTCCAAGAAATTGGTAATTTGCCAAAAGAGCGCTACTTCCTCCTTCTTTCTCGTATCAAGATGATCGGAAAAATGCGTCTCAACGTCAGGAAAGAGGCTCAAGACGGACACTTTTTCATCACCCTCGATGACAAGCGCATTGATGTTCGCGTCAACAGTATTCCTGGAAAATACGGTGAAAATATCAACATGAGACTCCTTTCTGGTGATGATGTTATTGTCGATGTAAATGCGCTCGGGCTTCAAGGACTTGCGTATGAGGAGGTTATGAAACAAATCCAAAAACCAAATGGTCTCGTACTCAACACGGGTCCAACGGGCTCAGGGAAAACCACAACGCTCTATACTCTCCTCAATCATATCAACCAGTCTGATATGAAAGTCATAACTATCGAAGATCCGATCGAATATACTTTACCAGGCATCGTTCAAACTGAAGTTTCGAAAAATAAAGACTACACTTTTGCCACTGCCCTCAGGGCGATTGTTCGCCAGGATCCCGATATTATTCTCGTAGGAGAAATTCGTGATGATGAAACAGCGGATGTTACAGTGAACGCATCTCTTACCGGACATTTGGTGCTTTCTACACTTCACTCAAACAGCGCTTCGGCTGCAGTTCCTCGTTTTATGGAACTCGGCGTGAAACCAACTATTCTTTCGACGTGTATTAATGCTCTCATTGGACAAAGACTCGTACGTGTACTCTGTAAACACTGTAAAAAATCTTACGAACCGGCAAAAGAGACTATTGATTCCATCTTACAGCTCGTTACTATCATCTCGCCAAAAGCCAAAGTAACCCTGCCAAAAGAAATTAAATATCTCTACAAATCTGTCGGCTGTGAGAAATGTCATATGACTGGCTATCATGGACGTATTGGTATTTTCGAAGTTCTCACAATGACCAAGGAAGTGGTAGAAGTGATAAACACAATGGGTTCAGAACAAGATATTCTTCGCACCGCACTCGAAAATGGTATGGTGACGATGACGCAGGATGGGATTCTCAAGGCACTTGAGGGAATAACTACACTTGATGAAGTATGGCGCGTCGCTGATCAGACAGAATCTCTCCGTAACATCTATACTGAGCTTATGCCGAGTGAACTTTCACGCTCTACACATATCACTGCACCCCTGTTCAAAACCGTAGAGAAGGAAACCTCGACGCTTACATCACTTGCGAGCTATCTTCGTACTCTTGATGCCAAGACGTATCTTCCTGCACTATTTGCTGGAGCCATCGTACTACATGCTGGCGATATTCATATTGAACCACGCGGAGAAACGGTCGCGGTACGTTTCCGTATCGATGGTATACTGCAGGTAGCAGCCGAACTTCCTTTATCTGAGTACCCCACACTGATTGCAGAAATAAAGCTGGCCGCAGGAATGAAATCAGGCGAACGATCGGGAGCAGTCGACGGACGTTTTTCTCTCACACTTGAAAAAGAAAATGAAGAAAAACCAGAAACGGTTGATATTCGTCTTTCTATTATTCTTGGTGGTTTTGGAGAAACGGTTGTTATGCGTATTCTCAATCAATCAGACATAAAGCTCGATCTTAATACGCTCCATATTCGCAAGAAAAACTTGGAAAATATTTATACGGCCATCGGAAAACCTCACGGTGTAATCCTAAGTGCTGGTCCAACGGGCTCAGGAAAAACCACAACGCTCTACAGTATCCTATCCAAGCTCAATACATCTGACACAAAAATTATCACTGTCGAAGATCCGATCGAATATCAAATTCCTGGTATTCTTCAAACACAAACAAAAGAAAGTGAGGGATATACCTTCTCAACAGCCCTGCGTTCTCTCATGCGTCAAAATCCTAATGTGCTGATGATTGGAGAAATTCGTGATAATGAAACGGCGCAAATCGCTGTACAGGCAGCCAGCACTGGCCACCTCGTCCTCTCCACTCTTCATACCAACTCTGCTTCAGAAGTCGTATCAAGACTCGCTTCAATGGGAGTAACGAACGATGATGTCGCCAATACTGGTAATCTCTTTATGGCACAACGCCTTGTTAGAAGAGTTTGTCAAAAATGTAAAGAGATGGCACCTCCTACAGCAGAAGAAAAACTCCTCATCGAAAAAGTAAGAGAGGTAATGCCTGAGGAAGAAAGAAATCAAATCTCTATGGATGCGCTCATTCTTCCTCATGCTAATGGTTGCACAGAATGTGGAGGCACAGGGTACTCTGGACAGATGGTGATTGCTGAAACACTTCTCATTACCAAAGAAATTGCTGCGCTCATTGCTCACGGTGCACTCATAAGCGAAATCGAAGAAAAAGCCATAGAGCTCGGAATGATCACGATGGCACAAGACGGTATCTTATCCGTAATCGAGGGTGATACAACTCTCGAAGAAGTGAAGCGTGTCACTGATATCTAAAAAGAGAGAAAAAAATAAAAAAGAGACCTCTTCGCTAAGGTCTCTTTTTCAATACGCTTCACAAAAACTGTTTAAACTGTAGACAAACCTCTGACATAGGAGCCTGAGGAAAAGAAAAGTGTCGAGGTATAGCGCAGCCGAAACCACCCTACCCAAATCTGGACAAACAGTTCCGCGATTGAGGACAAAAGATAGTAATCCCCAATTGTCTACAGATGAAACAGTCCCCGCCCGAAACACTTCGTATAGCGATGTGGGCGGGCCGAGTACAAAAATATATTGTTAAGCGAAAGAACATCATAGCATAGCTTTATTCTTTTGTCAAGAAGTGTTATACTGTAATCGGAATATATACGATTTTTTCTTTTTATTAAGCCTTTATACTTATGCTTGTCACCGCTGATTCTTCCTTAGCTGATGAACAAAACTTTGATACTACTCTTCGTCCACAGTATTTCGCAGAATACGTTGGTCAGGAGAAAATCAAGCGTCATTTAGACATCTTTATCCAGGCTGCGAAAAAACGCAATGAACGCATCGATCATGTTCTCCTCTACGGTCCAGCTGGACTTGGTAAAACAACCTTGGCACATATCATTGCCAAAGAAATGAATGTAAATATAAAAATCACTTCTGGTCCAGCCATTGAAAAGGTGGGTGATCTCGGTTCTATTCTGACAAACCTCGATGATGGTGATGTGCTCTTCATCGATGAAATTCATCGTCTCAATAAAATGATCGAGGAAGTTCTCTATCCTGCTATGGAAGATTACAAACTCGATATCATTATTGGCAAAGGTCCTGCAGCAAGGACTATTCAGCTCGATCTTCCTCACTTTACGCTTATCGGCGCAACAACTAAACTCGGTTCTTTGTCCAATCCGCTTCGTAACCGTTTTGGTTCGACACACAGACTCGAATTTTACACCAAAGAAGAAATTGAAAAAATTGTGAAACGATCGTCAAACATTCTCGAGATTGGACTCGATGCAGATGGAGCAAGAGAAATTGCCAAGTCAAGTAGACAAACCCCTCGTGTTGCTAACCGCATACTGAAACGTGTTCGTGATTACGCCCAAATAAAAGACCTTTCTACTATCACTGGCGATATCGCTCGCGAAGCACTGAAGCTCTATGAAATTGATCACCTCGGACTCGAACCTACAGATAGACATATTCTAGAAACTATTATTCATACGTTCAAAGGTGGACCTGCTGGACTGCGAGCCATCTCGAGTGTCACAGGAGAAGAAATACAAACCATCGAAGATGTAGTCGAACCATATCTTTTACAACTCGGATTCATTGCCCGTACTCCTCGTGGTCGCGTCATCACTGAGGCTGGCTACAGTCATCTCGGAATCACTATACCTTTTGATCATCACAAAAAACTTCTCTAGACTTTTTCTGCTTTTCTTTTCTTCCTTCCAATGATAGAATAAAAGAAAAAAATATGACCTCTCTTATTTTAGCTCTATATCTTCTTATTTTCTTTTGTTACATTGCGGTAGCTCTCTTTATTCTTTTCCACATATTCCGCTATTCCTTGAAGCGTAGTACAGCTATCTTTTCTGCTTCTCTTTTTTCTCTTGTTTTTATTGTCCTCATGGTGACAAATTTTATTCTTTTTACACGATTACCTTTTTCTGAAATAACTTCTTCTTTCTAATATTTTTATGCGTTACGCTTTCCACCGTTTTCATTTCACTGGTCAAAGAGAAAATGAAGAAGTCATCGAGGTTATTCATCGCCACTGGCTCAATATCACCCTCCAATTTCTCATGCTTTTCTTCTTCACAGCGGTCACTCTAGGAGTGATGTTTATTCTCCCGTTCTTTTTCCCCGTACTTCTTGGTGCTTATACGGTTTCCTTATTCCATTTTGTTGAAAACACTTTTTTTCTGTGTATTTGGATTTTCAGTTTTCTTATTTGGATTGATTATTATTTTGATGTTTGGATTATCACCAACGAACGCATCGTGAATATAGAACAAAAAGGCCTTTTTAATAGATATATTAGCGAACTTAACTTCCGCAATATTCAGGACGTAGCAACGGTTGTCGAGGGTATTGTCCCAACAATGTTCAATTTCGGAGAAGTCTCTGTACAAACCGCTGCTGAGCAAGAACGTTTTCTCTTTCATATGGTGCCTGATCCATACCGTATCAAGGACATTATTATGAAACTTTCTGAACAGACTAAGGGCAATTTACAATAAGGTAATTCTGCGCTATACTCACATTTGCTTCACATTAAAAGTATCCTAACTTTTTTTATTTTTTCCTATGTCAGGACATTCACACTGGGCGACCCACAAACACCAAAAAGGCATCAATGATGCAAAACGAGGGATTATTTTCACAAAATATGGCAGACTGATCACTATCGCTGCACGCGAAGGTGGAAGCGGAAATCCTACTATGAATTTCAAACTCCGTCTTGCCATTGACCAAGCAAAAAGTGTCAATATGCCGAAGGAAAACATTGATAGAGCTGTCAAAGTAGGTACTGGTGAGGCAAAAGACGGTGTTCAAATAGATGAGATTGTGTATGAAGGCTATGGACCTGGACAAGTAGCACTCATTATTGAGACGGCTACAGATAATAGAAATCGTACCGTGAGTGAAATCAAATCCCTTCTCACAAAAGGTGGCGGGAAGTTTGTTGCCTCTGGAGCAGTCAGTTTTATGTTTCGTCACACAGGACTTATCTCTTTTTCCAGAGAAAAATACACTTCTCTCGAAGCACTGGAAGCAGAAACACTTGAATCAGGTGCTGATGACTTCTTCACGACCGATGAAGTATTTGTAGTCGTAACAGCTGTCGAAATGCTTCAATCTGTCGAAGAATACTTCCGAAACAAAGGTTTTCTCTGTGAAAGTGCCGAACTCGGCTATGTACCCACACAAACAGTGTCGCCAAGCAGAGATGAACTCGCATCTCTCGAAAAACTCCTTGAAACACTCGAAGACCATCAGGATGTTCAGAAAATCTGGAATAATCTCGATTAGTCATTCTTCTCTTCGCGCCTTGATTTTCTTACATTTATATCACTATGCGTATTCTCGGCATTGATCCTGGTACGGCTATTGTTGGCTGGGGAGTTATTGATATACAAGGGAGCACTATAAAAACGATTGCTTTTGGGCATATTGAAACATCAAAAAATCTTCCTATGTCTAAGCGTTTATTTGAGATTTCCACCAATCTTCAAAGTATTATTAAAAAATATCAGCCAAGTGAATCTGCTGTAGAAGAGCTTTTCTTTTTTAAAAACCAGAAAACCATTATCTCGGTCGCACAGGCTCGTGGCTGTATACTCTTGACTTTAGAGAATTTATGTGTTAATATGTACGGTTATACACCCCTCGAAATAAAACAGGCACTCACCAATTACGGACGTGCAGATAAAGCCCAAGTACAGCTTATGGTAAAGACCATTCTGAAACTTGCCACCATTCCAAAGCCTGATGATACAGCTGATGCTCTCGCGGTTGCCCTCTGCCACGCTAGTCGCCGGAAAATGGAAAATATTAAACAATCAGGCGTCTCCCTCTAAAGAATTTATTTTTTAAACATTGCATATGTTTCACCATCCTCTTGTTACTTTTTTTGTTGCGCAGGGCATACCAGAGCAAACAGTTCTTCTCCTTCTTATGCTTCCTCTTGTCGCCACTCTTGTGGCTTTCTTTAGACAAGTTATTGGGATCAAGGCCTTTGGTATCTACACGCCGTCTATTATTACGTTTGCTCTTTTAGCCTTTGATCCAAACGGTATCAAATACGGAAGCGCTATGTTCATTAGCATCATCCTTGTGGGTATGGTCACGCGGTTTCTCCTCCGAAATCTTCGTCTCCTCTATCTCCCACGCGTAGCCATTACCCTTTCTATTGTTTCTTTGTCTGTTCTCTTTTTATTGTTTATTGGAGCCATCACTCATCGCACTGGTCTTGCATCAGTTTCTATTTTCCCGCTTCTCATTATGATTACTCTTGCAGAGAAATTTGTGGCCACACAAATTGAAAAAGGAAGCAAAACAGCCTTTATTTTGGCAACAGAAACCCTTGTTATCTCTATTGTTGGTTATTTCCTCGTAAGTTGGTCTTGGCTTACTGATTTTATTCTCGCCTATCCTTGGGCCATACTTTTTACCTTTGTGATTAATGTTTGGCTTGGGAAATGGTCAGGTCTTCGTTTTACTGAATACTTCCGTTTCCAGAAAATCACTCACTCTTTATAGACCTTTCTTCACTGACAATCTATGTTTGATTTTTTCAAAAAAAGCCAGAATCTTCTTGGTATGAACGCTCGTAACCTAGACTATATCCGGCCATATAACCGTAAAAAAGGCATGCGTATCGCTGATAACAAGCTTCTTTGTAAGCGCATTCTTCAGAAAAATAATCTCGGCGTTTCATCGCTTATTGCAAAAATAAAGACTCATGAAGAGCTGGAGCAGTTCGATTTCACGAAGCTTCCTGATAGCTTTGCTTTAAAGCCAAATCGTGGATTCGGTGGTGGTGGCATTATCGTTGTCTATGCACGAAAGAAAAACCACAGTGATGCTTGGATTAAGGCAAATGGTTCCCTCATCACCACTGATGATATCAAGAGCCATATCCGCAATATTCTTGACGGCTCTTTTTCACTTTCCAATATTCCTGATATTGCCTTTTTTGAGGAAAGACTAAAACTCCTCAAACTTTTCAAACCCTATGCTTTCAAAGGCATTCCTGATATCAGGGTTATTATATTCAATAACGTGCCTGTGATGGCGATGCTCAGACTTCCTACGCGCGCATCAGACGGCAAAGCCAATCTCCAACAAGGAGCTATTGGTGTGGGTATCGACCTTGCTACAGGAACCACTACGAGCGCCATCCTTGGTAAAGGTCATGTCATCGAATACATTCCTGGCACCAAGCTAGTGCTCTCTGGTATCAAAATCCCTTATTGGAATGAAATTTTACGTATGTCAGTGGAATCCCAGCGCATTTCTGGATTAGGATTTCTTGGAACGGATATTTCTATCGACAGAGAAAAGGGTCCGGTCATTTTAGAGCTCAATGCGAGACCAGGACTTTCTATTCAACTCGCTAACCTTGCAGGATTAAAAAGTCGCTTGAAAAGAGTTTCAGGACTCAAAATAAAAACCACAGAGCGAGGTATACGGGTAGGCAAGAACCTTTTTGGAGGAGAAATCGAAGAAGAAATCGAGGAGCTTTCAGGCAAACGTGTCATCGGTAGCATCGAAAAAGTGAAGCTCATCGGCAAAGACGGGAAAGAAATCGAAGTAGAGGCAAAGATTGATACCGGCGCTGATTCTACTTCTATCGATATCGAACTGGCCAAACAACTTGGGTTTAGTGAGGTTCTCGCCTACTTTAAAGCCCTCGCTCTACCTGTAATCACTTCACGAGAAGAAGGGCAAACGCTCCATGCTTCTCTTTTGGATCAATACAGCAAAAGTCATCCAGATCTTGCAGATATCACTATAATTTATGCCTCCAACGGAATATCTATTCGACCAAAAATAAAACTTTTATTCATTATGGATGCTACAGAAATATCTGCTAAGGTTTCCGTTACGGATAGATCGTCCCTCCAATACCCTCTCATTATTGGGAGAAAGAATCTAGGAAAGTTTCTCATTGATACCAGTAAAAAGTAATCTATGTCTGATCAAAAAAATCTTGTTGTCTTGTACTATGGGGATGACTGGCACAAAACTGTGCCTCTCGAAAACTCACCAGAAACAAGAGCTTCATTCGAGGAATTCTATACTTTTGCAAATCGGCACGGATGGAACATTTTCCGCGCCAGTATCCTTTGGTTCGACCAAGATACTTTTTCATTTTTAAAAAGTTGGACCTACGCGGATGGAACTTGGCAAAAAATTGAAAGCTCTATCAGACCAGATGCCGTATTCGACAAGACGTCCGGGAAATATGATTACTCCCTCTTCGACCTGAAGATGGCTATTTCAAAAAAAATATCTCTTCGTAATTCTCCTCTTTTCCGCACCTCATTCGACAACAAATTTTCTCAATACCTCACTTTTTCAGAGTTCATGCCAATGACTTTACTCGCAGAAAGCCGGGATCAGCTTTTAGAAACACTCTCAGCCATTCCTACAACGAAGGCTGTTATCAAAGAAATATATGGATCGGGAGGGAAACAAGTAACTATTGAGGAGAAAAATCTTTTGGAAAGTCGCTCTGATATTTTCCTCTATCCAGTCATCATCCAGGAATTTATTGAGACCTCTGGAATCCCAGGATTTTCAGATGAAGGTGTCGTGGCCGATCTTCGGCTTGTTTATATTAACAAGGATCTCGTGTATGCTCTCTCACGCATAGCAAAACAAGGATCTCTTCACACAAATTTTCATCAAGGTGCCCACGCTGTACTAGTACCACTCGAAAAGATTCCACCTTCTTGTCTTGAAGTTGCAGAAAAGATTCGAAGAAAGCTTATTCTTTTTGAAAACATCAACTACTCTTTGGATTTCATGTTTACACAGAATGACACTCCCCTATTTATCGAAATGAACACCACTCCAGGACTTGATCTTTTACGGATTGTTGGAGCACCAGAAACCAAAGAATACTATTACCAAGAATTACTTGATTCTTTTTTACAAAAAACCATATGAAAATAGCTCTTGTAGCTCCAGCTTTTGGCCAAACAGGTGGGCCTGAGGTAATGGTCAAGACTTTAGCTGAGTCCCTCACAAAGAAAGGGGTAGATATAACCGTTTTTGCGCCAGCCGATTGGAAAACCACAGCCAAACATATGCATTCAATTCCTCAAAGCTTATGGAATATGACCGGCTTTAAGGATCAAACTATGACCCTGCGCCGTAACTTCCAAATGGCCAGTCAAACAACGGTTCTAAAATTCCAGGATACATTTGATCTTATCCACCTAAATGTTCCTAGCTTTGCTGCCGCCGCTATTGCAGGGGCGAAGATTCCCGTACTTCTGTCGGCTCATAGCCGGATTCCTAAGGATGAGTTCTTGCAGCTGAAAAAGTTAGGTGCCCACATTGTCGCCCTTTCTCACGCACAAGCAAAAAAACTGCCTTATGACTCTGTCATTTGGAATGGCCTCAATGTATCCGAGATTCAACCTTCTTTTGAGCCTGGAAAATATCTTGTCACTATCGGACGTCTGACCGACCAAAAAGGAATCCACTCCGCTATTAACATTGCGAAAAAGGCTCGTGTGCCCCTTATTATAATCGGAAGAGTTGGTAACGGCGCTGATCGACAAGTATATTTCAAAGAACAAATTAAGCCTTATATCGACGGAGATATGGTTCGCCATCTCGATACCATCCCTCATGAAGAGATATTTTCCTACCTACGCTCTGCAAAAGCTCTTCTTTTTCCTATTGTTCGCGCAGAAACTTTCGGGCTCGTTGTAGCTGAAGCTTTGGCTTGTGGTACGCCAGTCATTGGAACCCGCGTTGATCCTCTCCCAGAACTTCTGACGGATAGTTCTATTTCTTTTCTTTCTGACGACCTAGATGAACTAGCCAACGTAGCAGCTCACACAGAACGATTTGACCGCCAGACTTGTCGTCGTTACGCCGAAGAGCACTTCAGTACGGAACGCATGGCCGATGAATACATCGCTCTCTACAAAGATCTCCTAAAATAAGTCTTCGAGTGCCAAACCTCCGGCCGAAGAATCTCTTCTTATCGGGAAAAGGCCTTTTCTATTTCTTTAAAGCCTCGAGATCCTCATCTGTTATGTTGAGCTGATCAAGAATCCAAATATGGCGCGGGTTAGAAGGATCATACTTTCCTACGTCCCATCGGCTCATTTCTGGCACATTCTTAGCAACAGATTCCCATACCGCTATATTCCCTTCACGATAAATAATGTCCTTCGTAAAACAAACTCCTGGAGTTTGAGCATCTGTTCCTCTGAACGTTCTAACACAGCGTCCCCAAGCGGAAGCCTCAGCTTTTTTCCGCGCCTCTTCCTCGGACATACCATTCAACATACTTTGAAGTTGATAATACCTTTTTAAAATTTCAAACGTTTGTCGAAAATTCCGTGGCTGGCCATCGACTCCCATAGCAAGACTTATAGCAAAGTGACCATCAAACCCAGAGTAGTCTTTTACTTCTCCTTCGAGGACTTGTTCTCTGAGCCCAGTCACCCCCTCCTCGCCTGCTTCGTAGCGATCAAGACCCAGACCGAGCATTTTCAGTTTTGTTCTCTCCCCACGGATTCTTCTGGCAGCATGTGTTCCAATTTCATGTGCTATCAGACCTTTAAGGGCTCGAAAGGAAAGTTTCCTTTTTTCAGGAATTTCTACAGACTTCTTTTCTTGATTAACACTAATACCGCTCTTGTTCGAATTGATTACCACTACCCACCCTTCAGCCGAGAGCTCTTGGAGAGCTCCTTCAAAAAACGTCTTTATTTCTTCCGCAGAAAATTCTTGATTTGGGTCAGCTTCAATATTCACCAAATCACCAACACTTTCCAGCGTTGCTTCTCTTGCTATGTCTTGAACTCTCACTGTGGGGAGGGCTACTGCAAACCTTTCTTCTGTGAGAATCAACTGAGCAAGGTTTTTTCCTAGCTCTTGGACTTCTTGACTTTCATGTTTCCTTGCTCTTTCTGTGATACGTCGTACTTTTTCTAAAGAGTAAACAAAAATTTCCGGCGAAGGTTTCCCATAAATAAACTCTGAGTATCGCTTCAATCTTCTCTGATCGCCAGTAGCGACAGCCCTGAGTAAGCGATTTTCAGCAATCTTTTCATTCAGTTTCCAACAGTATACTTGCTTTACTACCTCATTTCTCTCTCCGCTCCGCACCGACTCTTTCAGACCAAGAAGGGCTACTTCTCGCTTTGCTATACCCTCGAGATTTAGCAGAGGATAGTCAAGTTCAGGATTTTCTTTTTCTCCAGCTAGAAATGCCTGTTTTTCTGCCTCTCTCTTTTGTTTATCACCATCCAAATACTCATAAGCCTGAAAACAACCAATTTTTTCAAATTGGTCGTACCACTTCTTATCTAGAGGTTCTCCGCTTAGTTTGACTTCAGGAAACCTTTCAAACATTCACCTAAAAGATAATTAGATTTTATATTTGTATTATATACCAGGTTCTAACCCGTATCAATATCAACAAAAAAATGAATCACCCCGGAGCAGAGCTCCGAGGTATCAGTGATACTTACAGGTCTGCGAATAAATTAGGTTGTGAACGTTGTATTTGTTGATACTGCTTGCCTTGGTTCTTTACATAGTTTCTAATGACAGACTCGTTGCCGTACTGTCCGACTGTGTTGATGTAGAAACCGCTTGTCCAAAAGCTACCTCCCCAGA
>Ga0210039_1000779_pt1 | contig 32137 bp, 32 predicted proteins | sample CryGeyCG2114_250_3_FD_185460 | JGI IMG/M metagenome (GOLD analysis project Ga0210039, IMG submission 185460) | Groundwater microbial communities from aquifer - Crystal Geyser CG17_big_fil_post_rev_8/21/14_2.50 (SPAdes) (version 2) | ecosystem: Environmental > Aquatic > Deep subsurface >...
AATAAGAATTTTTAGAGGTGCCCTAAAGGAGATGCTTTCCAGGGCGGGTTGTCGATTTGAAAGGGAGGGGAAGGGCGATCATGAAATATGGTTCAGTCCTATTACTGAAATCAGGTTTCCCGTCGATGGCAAGATCAAGTCACGTCATACAGCCAATGCCGTTTTGAAACAGGCGGGGTTGCCGAAGAAGTTCTGAACGACAAATCAGATTCAAACCCCGTCGGACTGAAGTCCGACCCACAGGGTGCGGGGGTTTTGTGGGTCGGGATTCATCCCGACGCAGCTTGGCAGATTGGCATGAAATGTCGGACTGAAGTCCGACCCACAGAGCGTGGCGGGTTTATTTCAGGCGTCGGATGTCGGCACCCAAGCGGGAGAGTTTGGCTTCCAGGTGTTCGTAGCCGCGGTCGAGGTGGTAGATGCGGTCGATGACGGTTTCGCCCTGCGCGACCAGCCCGGCGATGACGAGACTGGCGGAGGCGCGCAGGTCGGTGGCCATCACGGTCGCGCCTTCCAGCCGTTCGATGCCGCGCACCACGGCGGTGTTGCCTTCGACCTCGATCTGCGCGCCGAGGCGGCGCAGTTCCTGCACGTGCATGAAGCGGTTTTCGAAGATGGTCTCGACCACCATCGCGCTGCCGTCCGCAATGCAGTTGAGCGCCATGAACTGCGCCTGCATGTCGGTCGGGAAGGCGGGATGCGGCGCGGTGCGCACGTTGACCGCTTTGGGGCGGCCGCGCATTTCCAGATGAATGGTATCGCCTTCGACTTTGATCTCTGCGCCGGCCTCGGCGAGTTTTTCCAGCACGGTGTCGAGGATGTCGGCACGGGTGTCGGTGAGGGTGATGCTGCCGCCGGTGGCCGCCGCCGCGACGAGGAAGGTGCCGCTTTCGATGCGGTCGGGCATGATGCGGTGGCTCGCGCCGTGCAGGGTTTTCACGCCGGTGATGGTAATCGTGTCAGTGCCGTCGCCGGCAATCTGCGCGCCCATCGCGCGCAGGCAGTTCGCCAGATCGACCACTTCCGGCTCGCGCGCGGCGTTCTCCAGCACGGTCACGCCGTCGGCCAGCGCCGCCGCCATCATCATGTTCTCGGTGCCGGTGACGCTGACCAGGTCGAAGAAGATGCGCGCGCCCTTGAGGCGTTTGGCTTTGGCGTGGATGTAGCCGTGCTCGATGGTGATCTCGGCGCCCATCGCCTGCAGGCCCTTGATGTGCAGATCGACCGGGCGCGAGCCGATGGCGCAGCCGCCGGGCAACGACACGCGCGCATCGCCGAAGCGCGCGACCAGCGGCCCCAGCACGAGGATGGCGGCGCGCATGGTTTTGACCATGTCGTAGGGCGCTTCCCATTTGTCGATCGTGTCACCGGTGAAAGTGATCTCGCCCGGCGCGGTGCCGGCGCTGATGCCCATCTGCTGCAACAGTTTGCGCATGGTGCCGACATCGTGCAGGTCGGGCAGGTTGGTCAGGTGCAGCGGTTCGGCGGTGAGCAGGCCGGCGCACATGATGGGCAGGGCGGCGTTCTTGGCGCCGGAGATGCGCACTTCGCCGTGCAAGGGCGCGCCGCCGCGAATGGCTAGTTTTTGCATGATGAATCCTGTTTGTGTGGGTCGGGTTTCAACCCGACGATTTTTCGCCGGTGGTGAGCGCCAGAATGTCGGCCACGTCATACAGCGCGGCGAGGCTGTGCAGTTCTTTCGGCACGTTGGCGAAGGAGAGCTTGCATTCTTTTTGCGCGACCTGGCGCAGCCAGTGCAGCAGCAGGGCCACTGCGGCGGAATCGACTTTTTCCACTTCGCCCAGGTCGATCACCCGCACCGGTTGTTCGGCGCAAAGCGGGGTGGCTGCGATTTCACCGATGGTTTCCAGGGTCAGCGGCCCGGAAATCAGCAGGCGGTCATTTTCGATACGGATCAATTGGTTTTCACCGCGACGGGCTGGACGGCGACTTGGGAAGCCTGATTCTTCTCAACGAGCGAGCGGATCAGGCCGTCGATGCCGTCGCGCCCGATCTGGTCGGCGAAAGAGTTGCGGTAGCTGGTCACCAGGCTGATGCCTTCCACCACCACGTCGAACACTTTCCAGCCGCCGTCACTCTTGCGCATTTCGTAGTTGACCGCCACTGTGCGACCGTCCGAAATCACGATCTCGGTGAGCACGGTGGCTTCGTTTTTATCCAGCATGCGCACGGATTTCAAATCGATCTTCGGCTCGACATAATTGCTGAAAGTCACCGTGTAGGTGCGCACCAGCAGATTGCGGAATTCGGCGGTGAGCGCGGTTTTTTGTTCGGGGGTGGCATCGCGCCACGGCCGTCCCACTGCCAGCCGGGTCATGCGGGCGAAGTCGAAATGCGGAACGATGGTGGTTTCGACCAGGGCGAACAGGCGCTGCCGGTCGGTCACGATGGCCTGATCCTTGCGCACGATCTCCAGCACTTTGTCCACGGTGTTCATGATCAGCCCGTCCGGGTTGGATTCGTCGCGCTGGGCGAACGCGGGCAGACTGATCAGGCCGGCCAGCAGCAGGGCAAAAATACGTTTCATCTGGTTCTCCCGGTTATTTTTTTGCGTCGGCCTGGTTGAGCATGAATTTGCCGATCAGGTCTTCCAGCACCATGGCGGACTGGGTCTGTTTGAATTGCCCGCCTTCCGCCAGCATCTCGTCGTCGCCGCCCGGCAGCAGGCCGATGTATTGCTCGCCAAGCAGGCCGGAGGTGAGGATGTTGGCAAAAGTATCGGCCGGAAACTGGTAGCGTTTGTCGATATCCAGCTCGACCTTCGCCTGGTAGCGCTCGGTGTCGAGGGTGATCGCGCCGACCCGCCCCACCAACACCCCGGCGCTGCGCACCGAGGCGGTCGGGCGCAAGCCGCCGATGTTGGTGAAATAAGCTTGCAGGCGATAGGTGTCGGAGCCGTTATAGGTGCTCATGTTGCCCACTTTGAACGCCAGAATAACCAGCGCGCCGATTCCCGCCAGCACGAATGCGCCCACCCACAAATCAAGTACTGTCCGTTGCATGATCAAACTCCCCGAAACATAAATGCAGTCAAAATAAAGTCGAGCATCAGGATGGCAAGCGACGACTCGACCACCGTGCGCGTGGTCGCGCCGGATACCCCTTCCGCGGTCGGCGGCGCATCAAACCCCTCGAACAGGGCGATCAGGGTGACCACCACGCCGAACACGCAACTCTTGATGACGCCGTTGACGATGTCGTCGCGCACATCGACGGCGGATTGCATCTGCGACCAGAACGAGCCGGCATCCACGCCGATCAACACCACGCCGACCAGATAGCCGCCGAACACGCCCATCGCGGAAAAAATAGCGGCGAGCAGCGGCATCGAGATGACGCCGGCCCAGAAGCGCGGCGCAACCACGCGCGCGATCGGGTTGACCGCCATCATTTCCATCGCGGCGATCTGTTCGGTCGCTTTCATCAGGCCGATCTCGGCGGTCATCGCCGAGCCGGCGCGGCTGGCGAACAGCAGCGCGGCCAGCACCGGCCCCAGTTCGCGCACCAGACTCAGCGCGACCAGCGAGCCCAGCGCCGATTCGGAGCCGTAGCGTTTCAGGGTTTCGTAACCCTGCAAGCCGAGCACCATGCCGACGAAGGTGCCGGCGACGCCGATGATGATGAGCGACATGACGCCGCTGGAAAACAGTTCCTTCACGATCAGATGGAAGCGGCGCCAGCTGGAAGCGGAATGCAGCAGGGTGTACGCGAGGAAACGCGCGGCGACGCCGAGCCGCCAAACCGCATCAATCACGCGATGGCCGATGGCGCGGATGGTTTTGAGCGCGGGCATCAGACAGGTACTCCCAAATCCCGCGCATAGCTGTTCTGCCCGGCGTAATGGAAAGGGATAGGCCCGTCGATCTCGCCGTGCACGAACTGGCGCACGAACGGGTCGGCCGAGGCGCGGATCTGTTCCGGCGTGCCTTCCGCCCTGATCACGCCCTCCGAGATGAAATATACGTAATCCACGATCTTTAGTGACTCCTGCACATCATGCGTGACGATGACCGAGGTCGAACCCAGTGCATCGTTCAGTTTGCGGATCAGCTGGCCGACCACCGAGAGCGAGATCGGGTCGAGGCCGGCGAACGGTTCGTCGTACAAAATCAGCATCGGGTCGAGCGCCACCGTGCGCGCCAGCGCGACCCGGCGCGCCATGCCGCCGGACAGCTCGGCCGGCATCAGTTCGTGCGTGCCGCGCAGGCCGACCGCGTGCAGTTTCATCATCACCAGGTCGCGGATCAGCTCTTCCGGCAGATTCGAGTGCTCGCGCAACTGGAACGCCACGTTGTCGAACACCGACATGTCGGTGAACAGCGCGCCGAACTGGAACAGCACGCCCATCTGGCAGCGCATCTCGTACAGTTCGCGCTCGCTCATCTCGTGGATGATCTTGCCGGCGATCCGCACCTCGCCGCGCGACGGTTTCAGCGCGCCGCCGATCAGGCGGAACAGGGTGGTCTTGCCGCAACCGCTGCCGCCCATAACGGCGATCACTTTGCCTTTGCCGAACGCCATGTTGACCCCCTTCAGGATCGGGCGCTTGTCGTAGGAAAAATTCACGTCGTGAATTTCAACCAGTGCTTCACCGGACATATTCATGCTCTGCAAAAAAACGGTCGCGCATTGTATCACTCCCTTCCATTTATATCGGGCGCTTGAGCTGCGAGTGAATACTGGCTATCCTGCGCGCGATTGACAATCCGGTAGTCGCGCCGCCCATGAAAACCTTGCATTTGCCAAGCTTGCTTATTGTTGACGACGATCCGCTCATCCGCGATTCGTTGAGTCTCGCGCTGTCCGGCGAATTCGATGTTTTGCTGGCGGAAGACCGCGCGCAGGCGATCCGGCTGGTGCGCGATCTGGCGGCTCCGCCCGAACTGGCGCTGGTCGATCTGGGGCTGCCGCCGACGCCGCACCGCCCGCAGGAGGGATTCCGTCTGATCACCGAATTGCTCGCGCATTCGCCGCAGATCAAGATCATTACCCTGTCCGGGCAAAGCGAGGAGGGCAACGCGCGCCACGCCCGCGCGCTCGGCGCGTTCGAGTTTGTGGCCAAACCCTGTCGTCCGGAGACCCTGCGCGACCAGTTGCGCGCGGCGTGGATCGCGCGGCGCGGCGAACAACGCGCCGCCGCACAGAACGCCCGGCGCCTCGGGTTGGTGGGCGAAAGTCCCGCCATCGAGGCGATGCGCAGCCAGATCAAGCTGTATGCGAATACCCCTTATCCGGTGCTGATCCAGGGCGAGTCGGGCAGCGGCAAGGAGCTGGTGGCCGCCGCGTTGCGCCAGTTGGGGCCGAACCCGGCAGCGTCGCTGGTGGCGATCAACTGTGCCGCCATCGCCGCAAATTTGCTTGAATCCACCCTGTTTGGACATGCCAGGGGCGCGTTCACCGGCGCCACCGCGGCGCAGGAAGGCTTCTTTGAAAAAGCGCGGGACGGCACGCTGTTTCTCGACGAGATCGGCGAGCTGCCGCTGGAATTGCAGGCCAAATTATTGCGCGTGCTGGAGAACGGCGAATATCAGCGCGTCGGCGAAACCGCGACCCGCAGAAGCAATGCGCGCATCGTCGCCGCCACCAACCGGGTGCTGGCGCAGGCGGTACGCGAGGGTAGCTTTCGCGCCGATTTGTTTCACCGTTTGAGTGTGTTCACCATCAATGTGCCGCCGCTGCGCGCGCTGGGTGCGGACAAGCTGCGGCTGCTCGAGCATTTCTGCGCCGAGTATGCCGCGCAATTGCAGGTTCCCTGTTTCACCCTGGACGAGTCGGCGCAGGAGGCGTGGCTGCGCTATCCGTTTCCCGGCAACACGCGCGAACTGCGCAATATCGTGATCCGTCTGATGACGCGCTATCCGGGCGCAAGTTTGAGTGCGATCCGGCTTGAGGCGGAGTTTGATCCGCAGCCCGCGCTGCCCGACGGCGCGCCGCTGGCAGAGGATGCGCAGTCACGCCTGTTGCAGGGCGACTTTAATCTGGATGATTTGCTGATGGGCTATACTCGAACCTACATCGATACCGCGATGGAGTTGGCGCGCGGCAATGTCAGCGAGGCCGCGAAAATGCTGGGCATCGCGCGCACCACCTTGTACAGCCGAATGGAAGCCTTGCAAAAACACGGAACGCAACCGCGCAACCAGTAAAGGGGCAATGATGTATCTGGAGCATTTTGGCCTGACCGAACCGCCGTTCAAGATTACGCCGGTCACCGAATTTTTCTTTTCCGGCGCGAACCGGGGAGAAATCCTTGATGCGCTGGTGTATGCGATCAGCGACGGCGAAGGCATCGTCAAGGTCAGCGGCGAAGTCGGTAGCGGCAAGACCATGCTCTGCCGCATGCTGCTGGACAAGCTGCCGACCAGCATCAAGGCGATCTATCTGGCCAATCCGAGCATGTCGCGCGACGAGTTGTTGTACGCCATCTGCGACCGCCTGCAACTCGATCTGGAAGGCAAGCGCATCAGCGTCATTCTGCAGACCCTGCAAAACCACCTTGAAGCGATGTACGAGCGCGGCGAACGGGCGGTGGTGCTGGTGGACGAGGCGCACGCGATGCCGCTGGATACTCTGGAAGAGTTGCGTCTCTTGTACAACCTGCAGGTCGGCAAGCACAAGCTGCTGCAGATTGTGCTGTTCGGCCAGCCGGAGCTGGACGAAAAGCTGGCGCAGACCAACATGCGCCAGTTGAAGGACCGCATCGTCCATCACTTCACCATCCTGCCGCTGTCCCCCAAATTCATCCACGACTACCTGATGTTCCGCATGCGCGCGGCCGGTTACAAAGGCCCCGACAATTTCAGCGCCGAGGCGGAAAAGATGATCGCCAAGGCGTCGCAGGGGCTGTTGCGGCGGGTCAATATTCTGGCCGACAAGGCATTGTTGGCGGCGTTTGTAGAAAATAATCATGCAATCGGGGCGCGCCATGTCAAGGCGGCGCTGCGCGACAGCGAAATGATACCGATGCGGCAATGGGACGGGCGCAAACAGGCGGTGATATTGGGCGCGGTGACGGTGGCGGCCATCTTCGCCGGTGCCGGCTGGTTTATCAACCAGTCAGGACAACCGGCGGCGCCCCTCGCGCAAACTCCGGCAGCGCAGAATTCTTCCGTACCGACCATTGATCTTGCCCCTGCGCCACTGTTGGCGGTTGCGAGTGGTGTCGTCGCCGCTCCCGATGGTTCGGCAGCGGCACTTCCCGCAACGCTTGATACGGCCGAACCGGTGGAGCCGCCTCCGCCGCGCCCGCCGATGCTTGAGCTGAAGGGCGTCCCGCCGGACAGCTTGCTGCAACAGCGGCTGGAGGCGACGCGTGAGATGTTGGCGACAGCGCCGCGCGGGTCGGCCTGTATCCAGTTATTTTACACCGAGAGAGTGCAGCCGGATCGGATGGAGGGGTTTCTGCGGCGGGCAAGCAAACTGGGGGTGCTGGACAATATCCGTGTGTTGCCGATCAGATTGCACGGTAACGATGCCTTCCGTGTGTTGTTTGGCCGCTTTGCCAACGGTCGCGAGGCGCGCGCCGCAATGGCCAATCTGCCGCAACGTTATCTGGAGGCTTTTGCACCCACTGTGTACTTGCTAGATGACACGCAAGATGCGCCTTAAGCCAATGATATAAAAAATATATAGGCTGTTTGATTGGTTGCCAGCAGGATTGAATTGGGTTACTTTGCGCTAAACATCAGGGAGACACCAGAATGATGACCCGCTTTTTTCTGCTTTGCGCTGCCAGTTTGATCCTTGTTGCCTGTGGCACAAGGCCAATCAAGCCTTCGAGTCAACACATTCAGCAAACCCCCGCTACGGCGCAAAACCGGGGAGCGATCCCGCAGCCGATCCGCCATGCCGTGGTGTTGCCGCCGCCCAAGCCTGCGGAAAAAGTTGAGACGTACAGCGTGGTGGTCACCAATTTGCCCGCGCGCGAGGTTCTGTTTGCGCTGGCGCGGGATGCCAAAATCAATATCGACATCCATCCGGGGATTGAGGGCAACGTCACGATCAACGCGATCAACCAGACGCTGGCGCAGATACTCGACCGCATCAGCCAGCAGGTGGCGATGCGCTACGATTTGAATGACAGCCGCCTGGCGGTGATGCCGGATTCGCCCTACCTGAAAAACTACAAGATCGATTACGTCAACATGTCGCGCGATTCCGACGGCGGCATTTCCAATACCACCCAAGTGGGCGGTAGCGCCGCCGGGGGCGGGGCCGCGAACGGCAACAATTCCCAGCTGTCGATCAAGAATTCATCGAAGAACCATTTCTGGGACACGCTGGTGAAGAACATCACCGACATCCTGAACGAGACCGACAAGGAGATCGTGGTGAGTCGGCGCGCGTCGAGCGAAGCGGTGAAATCTTCGGACGAAAAAGAGAGCGGCGCGAAGACGGAAAATGAGGGCAAGGCTTCGGTTGCCGCGCAACAAAAGAGCAGCGAACAGGATTTCAAGGACTATCGCACCCTGCAGGCGGCATCGGTGATCTCCAATCCCGAGGCTGGCATCATCACCGTGCGTGCCACCGGCAAACAGCACGCGAAGATCAGCGAGTTCATCGTGCAGGTGATGCGCAGCGCGCGCCGCCAGGTGCTGATCGAGGCGACGATTGCCGAGGTGACATTGAGCAGCAACTACCAGCAGGGCATCAACTGGTCGAAATTGCTGTCCGCCGGGGATACCAAGGGGTTTTCGCTGGGGCAGGCGATTTCCAGCCAGCAGTTGCCCACCGACACAACGGCAAATATCGGCACCTTCATCCTGAATTATGTGAATCCAACTTCCCGTCTGGGAAGCTTGAATGCAAGCGTTTCCTTGCTGGAGACGTTTGGCGATGTGAAGGTGCTGTCCAGCCCGAAGTTGAGCGTGATGAACAACCAGACCGCGATGCTGCGTGTGGTGGACAATCTGGTCTATTTCACCATCAAGGCGGATACCGTCAGCAACCAGACCACCAGCACCACCACTTTCACCACCACGGCGGTGACGGTGCCGACCGGCTTTACCATGAGTGTCACCCCGCAGATCGACGACAGCGATACCGTGCTGCTCAATTTGCGCCCCTCCATTACCCGCCTGCTCGGTTTCGTCAATGATCCCAACCCGTCACTCGCGTCTGCCGGGGTCACCAGCCGCATCCCGCAACTGCAAACCCGCGAGTTGGAGTCGGTGTTGAAGATCGGCAACAACCAGATCGCGGTGATGGGCGGCCTGATGCAGGATGAGATCAACAATCAGACTGACGGCATTCCCGGGCTGGGGCGTCTCCCGGTGGCCGGCAACCTGTTCAACCACCGTAACGACACCAAGAAGAAAACCGAGCTGGTCATCTTCCTGCGCCCGGTGGTGATCAAGGATGCAAGTATCGACGGCGATTTTGCCGCCTTCCGCGACAATCTGCCCACGGCGGATTTTCTTCTGCCTGAAACCGGCAAGGGGGGAAAATGAGCCTGCTTCTCGATGCGATGAAGAAATCCGGTCAAGGTGCGCAAAGCACCGGGCTGACGCTGGAAGAACATCCCGATCAAAAAGCCCAAAGCCCGGCCCCCGCCGAAGCGTTGAGAGCCGAGAGTTCGCGTTCCGCCGGGCAGAATCTGTTTGCGGCGAAGAAAAAAGCCGCGCCGCGCTGGCGCTGGAATCTGGGGCTGGTGCCGACCACGCTGCTGATCTGCGGCACCATTGGCGCGGGTTACGGCTATTACGTGTGGCGCGAGCTCAATCCGCCGGTGCAACAGATGGCTGTGCGGGCGGTGCCGCCGCCGCAACAGGTGACACCCCCGCCCCCGGCCCCGCCGCGTTTGGTGGCGGCAATTAAGCCGGAGCCTGTGGCCGAGGCGGCGCCTCCGCCGGTGCAAGCAGCGGCAAAAGCGCCGGTGGCTGCGGCGGCAGCGGCCGTGACCAAGCCGCGTCCGGACAGGGTGGTTGAGCCGCGTCCGCCGCGCCTCGCCATTCGGCGCAAGATACAGGCGGACACGATTACCCCCGCCCTGCAGGGTGCATGGCAAGCTTATCAACGCGGTGATTATGCGGCGGCCGGCACCGGCTACCGCAATGTGCTGGCGCAGGACGAGCACAACCGCGATGCCTTGCTCGGGCTGGGCGCGATCGCGCAACAAAGCGGCAATGATCGGCAGGCGCAGCAGTTTTACCGGCAAGTGTTGCGGCTTGATCCGCGCGACCCGGTGGCGTTGGCGGCGATGACGTTCTACGCCGCGCCGAATTCCGAAGACGCGGAGATCCGGTTGCGCCAAATGTTGGACAATCAGCCGCGCTCGGCTGCCTTGCACTTCGCGCTGGGCAATGTGTACATGGATCAGTCGCGCTGGGCCGAGGCGCAGCAGGCGTACTTCACCGCGCTGGCGCTGGCCCCGGGTAACCCCCAGTTTTCCTATAATCTTGCGGTGAGTCTGGACCACCTCGGGCAGCGCAAGTTGGCGGCAGATTACTACCGCCAAAGCTTGCAGCTTGATCCTTCCGGTCTGTCCGGCTTTGATGCCGCGCAGACGCAGCGCCGCCTGGGCGAATTGAGCGCGGCACAATAAGGATAACGATGGCAGTTCCGCAGCAACAGTTCCAGCAGCCCATCGGTCAATTGCTGATCTCCAAAGGCGTGATCAGCGAGGATCAGTTGCGCATCGCCACCCAGGAGCAAAGCAAATCGCCGCAACCGCTGGGGCGTCTGCTGGTGCGTCTGGGTTTTCTGTCCGAGGCGACCATCCGCGATGTGCTGTCGGAAAACCTCGGCCAGGAGACGGTCGATCTGGCCACCGTGATCGTCGATTCGGCGGCGGTCACCCTGATCCCGAAGGAAGTGGCGCGGCGTTATCAACTGGTGCCGATCTCGGTCGATACGACCAGCAAGAACCTCACCCTCGCCATCGCCGACCCGGATAACATCATCGCCCTCGACCAGGTGCGCGCGTTGTTGAAAGACGAGTACCGGCTGATCACGCTGCTGGCGAGCGAATCCGATATCCTGCGCGCGATTGACCAGTATTACGGCTTCGAGCTGTCCATCGACGGCATTCTGCACGAGATCGAGCCGGGCGAGCTGGAACACCAGAGCATGCAGCAGGGCGTCAACGAATTCAGCCAGCCGGTGGTGCGCCTGATTGATGCGCTGCTCACCGAGGCAGTACAACAGAACGCGTCCGACATTCACTTCGAGCCGGAAAACAGTTTCCTGCGCATCCGTTACCGCGTGGACGGTGTGCTGCGCCAGGTGCGCAGTCTGCACAAAAGTTTCTGGCCGGCGATGGTGGTGCGCCTGAAGGTGATGAGCGGGATGAACATTGCCGAGACGCGCGCGCCGCAGGACGGCCGCATTTCCCTGCGTCTGTCGGGACGCCCCATCGATTTCCGCGTCGCCTCGCACCCGACTTCCTACGGCGAGAATCTGGTGTTGCGGATTCTGGACCGGCAGAAGGGGTTGGTGCCGATCAACCAGCTGGGGCTGGACGAAAGCGCGCTGACGCTGTTGTTGTCGATCATCGCCAAGCCGGAAGGTATCGTGCTGGTGACCGGCCCCACCGGCAGCGGCAAGACGACCACGTTGTATTCCATTCTCAGCCACGTCAATACCGAATCGGTCAACATCATGACCCTGGAAGACCCGGTGGAATACCCGATTCCGCTGATCCGCCAGAGTTCGGTCAACGAGGCGGCCAAGCTGGATTTTGCCAGCGGCATCCGCTCGCTGATGCGACAGGACCCCGACATTATTCTGGTCGGCGAGATCCGCGATCATGCGACCGCCGAGATGGCGCTGCGCGCGGCGATGACCGGCCACCAGGTGTATTCGACCCTGCACACCAATTCGGCCATCGGCGCCATTCCGCGCCTGCTCGACATCGGCATTCTGCCGGACATTCTGGCCGGCAACATCATCGGGGTGATGGCGCAACGCCTGATCCGGGTGCTCTGTCGCCACTGCAAATATCCGTATCAGCCGGATGCGGCCGAGCGCAAATTGCTCGGCTTGCACCACAACGAGGAAGTCACTTTGTACCGTGCTGCCGGTTGCGATATTTGCCGTCATCAAGGGTATACCGGGCGCCAGGCGATCATGGAGATTCTCAAGATGGACTCGGATCTGGATGATCTGGTGGCGCGCCGTGCCAGCATTCGCGACATCAAGCATGCCGCGCTCGAAAAGGGTTTTCGCCCGCTGGCGCAGGACGGCATCCGCCGTATATTGCAGGGGGTCAGTTCGGTGGGTGAAGTGATGCGCGTGGTTGACCTGTCCGATCGCAGTTAGCCGACACGCCATGGCGCTCTACTCATACAAGGCGATCGACAGCGACGGCAAAACCGCCAGGGGCTTGCAGGATGCGGCCAACCTGATCGATCTGGAGATGCGTCTCAAGCGCGCCGGGCTGGATCTGATCAGCGGCAAGGAGGAAAACGGTGCTTCATCCTTTGGCGCGACCCGGATCAAGCGTGCCGCGCTCATCACCTTCTTCTTCAATCTGGAGCAGCTGACCCGCGCCGGGGTGCCGTTGCTGGAGTGTCTGGCCGATCTGCGCGACACCATGGAAGAAGCAGCTTTTCGCGAGATCATCGCCAGCATGGTGGAGTCGATCGAGAGCGGCAAGAAGCTGTCGCAGGCGATGAGCGAACATCCGAACGCGTTCGACAAGATCACCGCCAGCCTGACCCGCGCGGGCGAGGACAGCGGGCGTCTGGTCGATGTGTTCAAGCATCTCACCGAGTCGCTCAAGTGGCAGGACGAGATGGCATCGCAGACCAAGAACATGATGATCTATCCGGCTTTCGTCGGCACCGTGGTGCTGGCCATCACTTTTTTCCTGATGATCTATCTGGTGCCGCAACTGGTCGGATTCATCAAGGGCATGGGGCAGGAAATCCCGCTCCAGACGCGCATCCTGCTCGCCACTTCAGGCTTCTTCGTCGAGTATTGGTATGTTCTTCTGCTCGCGCCGTTTGTACTTTACGGCAGCTATAAACTGGCGCTGCTGGCCAATCCGAAATTGCAGTATCACGTGGATAATCTGAAGCTGAATATGTGGCCGACCGGCCCCATTCTGCGCAAGATTATCCTCGCCCGCTTCGCCAATACCTTCGCCATGATGTACAGTTCCGGCATCACGATCATGGACTGCATCGCCAACTCGCGCGATCTGGTGGACAATCAGGTCATCGGAAAAAGCCTGCAAAATGTGATGAGCGAAATTGAAGCCGGCAAAAATCTGACGCAAAGTTTCCAGAAGACGGGCATCTTCCCGCCGCTGGTGGTGCGCATGCTGAAAGTGGGCGAGGCCACCGGCCAGCTCGACCAGGCGCTGCTCAACGTCAGCTACTTCTACGACCGCGACGTGAAGGATTCGATCAAGAAGGTGCAGGTGATGATCGAGCCGACCATGACACTAATCCTCGGCGCCTTGCTGGGCTGGGTGATGTTGTCGGTGCTGTCCCCGATTTATGATTTGATCAGCAAGGTGCAACTCTGATGGCACGCACGATACTGTTCCTCAGCGCCGAAACCTTTCAGGCGCATATCGTCGACCGCAGCGGCGAGTCGGTGACGCGCGAATTCGGCAACGATGCCGACGGCAGGGAGCAATTCTCCATCATGCTGGAACGCCACCGCCATCCGTTGTGGATGCTGGTGGATGTGATCGAGGAGGATTTTCAACTGGAGACGGTGCCGCACTTGTTCGGCGCCAACCGGCGCGCGCTGATCGAGCGCAAATTTGAACAGTATTACCGCACCACGCCTTTCCGCCAGGCAACCCTGATCAAACGCCAGAGCGAGGGGCGGCGCGATGACGAGTATGTGTTTTCCGCGCTGACCAACCCGCAACGCATCTCGCCCTGGCTGGAAATTCTGCATTCCCGCCATGTCCCGCTGGCCGGCATCTACTCGGTACCGAATATCAGCGGGGCGCTGCTCAAAGGAATCGAGAGCGAGCATGTCCTGTTGCTGACCTGGGAAAAACACGCAGGTCTGCGCCTAACTTATTTTCATGAACAACGCCTGCACTTCTCGCGTCTGATTTCGCTCAACGGCGAAGGCAATCTGATCGACGCGATCAGCAACGAAACACCGCGCACGCGGCAGTATCTGAAAAGCCTGTCGCTGCCGCCGGCGGGGGAGACGCTGGATGTTTATATTCTCTGCCACCCCGATGATGCGGTGCCGCTGCAAGGCAAGCTGGAGAACGAGCGCGACCTGATCTATCACTATCTCGATCTCAATGAGTTTGCCCGGCGCCACAAATTCAAGCACGTTTTTAGCGATTCTGACAGCACCCCGCTGCTGCTCGAACAACTGTCGCGCAAGACACCGCACGCGCACTATGGCAATGCCGAGCACACCCATTTTTACCTGTTGTGGCAAATGCGCCGGGTGCTTTACATGCTGGCCGGCGGCGTTGCCCTGGCCGGCACGTTGTGGAGCGCACTGGCGTTCTGGCAGGGCGAACAGTATGTGCGGGATGCCGGGCCGATCATGCAGCAAACGCAAAGCCTGCGCGCGCAAACGCAAAGCATCCAGCGCCAGTTCTCCAATACCGGCGTGCCTGCCGCCGACATGAAGGCCGCGGTTTTGCTGGCGCGCGCATTGAACCAGTATTCGCATCCGCCGCGCGAAATCCTGTACGAATTAAGCGCGGTGCTGGATGGTTTTCCGCGCATCAGCGTGGGCAGGCTGGGATGGCAGACCAGCGCTGCCGATGCGCCGCCCTCGCCCTATCCCGCGCAGGTCATCACTTTGGACGGAACAGTCGGCGGGTTCGGTGCCAGCCATCGCTCCAGCCTCGAATATCTTGAACGTTTCCAGCAAGCGCTGGCGCAGCATGGATACTCGGTAAGTGCCACCGCATTGCCGCTTGACATCACCTCCAAGGGCAGCATCAGCGGCCTCGGAAATAGCGAAGCGGCACAAGGTCAATTCACCCTGAAGATCATCTGGAGGCATCCGTCATGAGCTTCTCAAGTGCCGACCTGGGCGATATCAAATGGAGCCTGCTTGCCTGTCTGCTGGCAGTGATCGGGGCGGGCGCACTGTTCAGCTACAGCAGCAGTTTTGAGCAAAAGGCGCTGCAGCAATTGAAGCAGGCACAGCGGCTACAGGCAGATGCGCGCAGCCAGCTCGCCAATGCGCAAAGCGATCTGGAAAACATGGCTTCATATCAGATGGAATATGACGACCTCGTGTTGCAAAAAGTTATCGGCAACGAACAGCGGCTGGATTGGATCGAAGGTCTGGAACAATTGCGCGCGCAAAAAATGGTGCCGGATTTCAAATACACCATCGGCCCGCAAAAACCCTATGCGCCCAATCCGCCGCAGAGTAGCGGCAATTTTTCCCTCAGCCTCAGCCCGATGAACCTGCAGATCGAACTGCTGCACACAGAGCAACTGCTGCGTTTGTTTGATGCCCTCGATACCCGCTTGCCCGGCTGGTTTCTGCTCGACCAGTGCAGTCTCTCGCGCAACGAAAAGAGCACCGGCGGCGCGCCGCTTGCCGCCGAATGCAGCGGCGGCTGGTTCACCATGAAAAACAGGAGCGCGCCATGAACCGCCTCTCCATCCTGGCTTGTGCTGTAGGTCGGGCTTCAGCCCGACAAGCCGGCTTTGACCCACAAAATCGCTTCCAGTGGGTCTGGTCTATATTTGCAACATTCGTATTCTTGCTGACCTCGCCTGCCACGCAATCCGCCGAACTCGGTCGCCTGTTCTTTACCCCGCAGGAACGCGCCCAACTCGAAATACAGGGTGCTGTAAAGACTGACGCGCCAGTACAAAGGGACGCCCTTACCGTCAACGGCATGATCCAGAAAAGCGGCGGTAAACGCATCTACTGGATCAACGGCGAGCAACAGGATGCCGTGGCATCGCCCGGCCAGGCGCCCGCCAGCGTGCGTATTGCCGTTCCCGGCAAACCGCAGCCGGTCGAGGTCAAGGTCGGGCAGCGCGTCGAACTGACTCCGGCGCAGACGGCACCGCAGGAAGATTGAAGCATCGTTCATTCGCATTATTTCCGCGCGGCGCGCGGAGCCCGAAGAGGAACAATACTATGTTGACTGATCGTCTGAAAAAACGCCTGAACAAGGACCGTCCCATGACGACGATCACCTTGCGTATTCCGGTTGATGTGGTCGATTCACTCAAGGAAATCGCCCCGCACAAAGGCCTCTCCGGATATCAGACACTGTTGAAATCCTATATCAGCGAAGGGCTGCGCAAAGACGAGAACCAGTTTTCCAGCAACGCCTCCTTGCGCTTGATCGATGCCTTGAGAAAATGCGGCGTCCCCGAATCGGTGCTGGAAGATGCAGCGCGAGAACTGGAAGCGGCTTGAGGCGCGTTAATCCAATGATCCATTATGCGGACAGCACTTGTATCCAGCGGCAGCGCGGCGGCGCGCTGCTGGTCATGCTTGTCATCCTGGTGATCGGCATCACCACCGCCTTCGTCACTAACTTGAGCAGTACCGCGATCAGCAACAAACGCAACCAGACCACGGCGGATGCGCTGGCGCAGGCGAAGGAGGCGTTGATTGGGTATGCGGTGACCTATGGTGACGATCCGGACCATGTGGGCGAAACGGATGGTTATCTACCTTGCCCTGACATGGACGGCACTGCAGGCACCAATCCGGAAGGTTCATCCGAAACTTGCGGCAACGCGGGTGAAAACACACTGGGCAGGTTGCCTTGGAAAACGCTGAAATTGTTGCCATTATTCGACGGGTCACAGGAATGCCTTTGGTATGTCGTGTCGGGTAACTACAAGAACAATCCAAAGTCTGGCCTTGTCATGAATTGGGATACCCCGGCACAACTCAAAATTTATAGCGCAGAAGGAATGGAAATTTCTCCCGGCGAGATCGTGGCGCTGGTTATCGCCCCCGGTGCGCCTGTCTCCGGTAATATCAATCGCGCAGGCAGTGATGCGCCAATATGCGGCGGAAACTACACCGCAAAAGCCTATCTTGAAAACGATACCTTGCACGGGCATAACAACACGAATGCCGCCACTGGCGAATTCATCATGCCGCACGATCACCGCGATGCGGATGGCAATGTAACCCTGACTGTCAATGACCAATTCGCAATCATTACGAGACAGGAGATATGGCAAGGGGTCGAGCAACGCGTGGCACGGGAGGCGGCGCGCTGCCTTACGGATTATGCGGCCGCAGTTTCCGGCAAATACCCCCTTCCCGCCAACGTCATTAATCCCGCGATGCCCGCACTATTCGGTCGTATTGCTGCAACGCCCAATATCGCCATTCAATCCCAACTCAATCTTGACATGGTGGTCGGTGTTGATGCGTTGGTCACTGCGCTCAACGCATTCAAGGCAGAAAAGACTGCCGCAAAGCTTGCTCCGATTACTGTTAACAATGGTATTGGAGAAACCGCCAAAGACGCGGCCGACAATGTCAAGGATTATTATGACGACCATTCGGATCAAGACCCGAGCGGCGATCTGGAAGATACAGCCAAGGATCTGAAAAACGCTGCCGATGATGCAATGGACTTAACAACCGGATCAAGTGACGCGACCATCAATGACATACTGCGAAACATCTCTGACGCATATGCCCTGTTCGGAGTCAATCTTCCGATAGATGGCACCATGCCTGCGAATTGGCCCGCAGGTTGCAATTTGTTCGGCGCTGAACGTTGGAACCATTGGGAAAACCACATCTTTGTGCAGATAGCCGACGGATTCAAACCGGGTAGCGGAAGTTCACCTGGTTGCGGCAGTACTTGTATAGATGTTAAAGGTGCTAACGATGAGCCGATAGGAACGGGGAGCTACCGCGCTGTGGTCATCGGAGCTGGAACGCAACTTGGGGCAAGCAGAACCACCACCAATGTGGCCGACTATCTGGAGCCGGATAACCTGCTTCCGCAAACAAATGTTTCAAACCCCTACAAAACTTATCGCCGTACGGATGCGGAATATCAAAACAACAACGACTTGGTGCTGTGTCTGAACGGCACCGCAACGTGCCCATGAGAACGCTCAAAGATATCCGCGCAATGAAAGGTTTTACCTTGGTCGAGATGGCCATGGTGCTGATGATTGTCGGGTTGTTGCTGGGCGGGCTGGTGCCGACGATCTCGGCGCAGATGGAAACTCAACGAAACAGCGAAACGCGCCGCCAACTCAACGAAATCAAGGAAGCGCTGATCGGTTATGCCGTTATAAATGGCTATTTACCTTGTCCGGCTGATGGCAGTATTGCGACTGGACAATCCGGTGCGGGAATCAAGAAAGCTAGTTGTGGCACTGGCAACAATGGCGGAGTGTTGCCATGGGTTACGTTGGGGGTAGGTGAAACGGATGCTTGGGGACGGCGTTTTACCTATCGCGTCACTCCGGCATTTTCAGATAATGCCAATCCGTTCAGTTTGAGCACTGCCTCGAATCTGGACGTGGGTTTAACCACTTCAACTTCGGATAAAAGCGTTGCGGGAGATGTTCCCGCCATCATTGTGTCGCATGGTGTCAATGGATTGGGTGCCTATACACCCACCGGCGGAACGCCGCCCACGACAGCACCCGGTGATGAGGTGGATAATGTTGCGACAGACAATAACAACCATTTTGTCAGTCACGACGCTGTACAGAACGGGTTTGACGATTTTGTAGTTTGGCTGTCATCCAATACGTTGATGAGCCGCATGGTCGCCGCCGGCAAACTGCCTTAAGCCCTGCGCCAGTTCGTCCCCTGCGCGGTATCTTCCAGCACGATGGCCGCCTCCAGCAATTCCTTGCGAATGCGGTCCGCCTCGGCAAAATTTTTGGATTTCTTGGCGGCGATGCGTGCTGCGATCTGCGCGTTGATCGCGGCATCCGCACTATACGAATAATGTGACGCTCAATCCTGCCATAAAGTTGAAATCGGCACTGCCCAGAGTCGATCACCTATTGGCAAAGTCTCGCCGCCATCGTATAGCACGACACCCGCAACAAATTTTTCGCCCGCCAACGTCGCCAGTTTTTTCAAACCCGCCAGATCGCCCGCGCTCACGCTCGCCGCCGCCTTGAGTTCTACCCCAACAACCTGCCCGGCAGGGGTTTCAACTACAAAATCCACTTCGACTTGATCCTTGTCGCGATAGGTATAGAGCGTGTAATTCTGTTCTGCCCAAGTCGCTTGCTTCAGCAATTCCGAATAGACGAAGCTTTCCAGAATGCGGCCAAACAATTGACGGTTACGGGTAGCGGATACTTCATTCAGATCGAGCAGCGTACTCAACAAGCCGGAATCGATGAACTGTATCTTGGGCGTTTTGACGATACGGCTCAGGCGATTGCCGGACCATGGTTGAACCCGGCGCAACAGAAACATTTGCTCGAACACGGCAAGGTACTTATTGGCAGTCTTGCTATCCAGTCCCACTTGTCCGGCCAATTGTGCGAAGTTGCACAATTGGCCGGCCATCTGGGCCAGAGCGCTGAGTAACCATGGAAGTTGATCGAGTTTGTCGATGCTGGCGATGTCTCTCACATCGCGCTGAACCAGAGCGTCCACATATTGCTTTGCCCATGCGTTGCGACGGCGCGGTGTTTCTCGGGTAATCGCATCGGGATATCCGCCCCGCAGAACCTTGTCCAGCAACTTGTCGCCCACTTCAGGGTGTTTTGTTGTCGGAATGCGCCCTTCGAAAACCGCGTCAAGCCAGCTCCCGGCAGCGGACTGCATTTCACATCCAGCAAGCGGAAGCATGACCAAGGTTTCCATTCTTCCCGCCAACGAATCTGCTGCTGTCGGCAACGCCATCAGATTTGCCGAACCCGTCAGGAGAAAGCGACCGGGACGACGGTCTTCATCAACTGATTTTTTGATCGCCAACAACAGCGAGGGTGCCCGTTGCACTTCGTCAATCACCGCGCAATCGAGACTGCGGATAAGGCCCACAGGGTCTTGACGCGCGGCCAGCAAAGTCGATTCGTCATCCAGCGTGATGAATTTTCGCTTTTCTCCGGCAAATTGCCGCACCAGTGTCGTTTTACCGGCTTGACGCGGGCCGCTTAACAGCACCACAGGCGTGTCAGACAGTGCTTCCACGATGCGCGGCTGGATGTACCGTGGATATATCGGGGTGTCGTCAGTCATCTGGACTTCCTACCCGTTAGAGACGGGGAGATTGTACGCCAGAAATGGATTTATTGTCCGTCCAATGTGGATTATCAGAGCGTCCAATATGGATTATTACGGCACCGAAACTTGCAAAATCTCAGGCACGCCGCCAGGTCGTGCCCTGCGCTGAATCTTCCAGAAAGATGCCGGCCTCCGCTAGCTCTTTGCGAATTCGATCAGCCTCGGCGAAGTTCTTGGCTTTCTTGGCGGCGATGCGTGCTGCGATCTGCGCGTTGATCGCGTCATCGTCCGATCCGCCTTCATCTGAACCCCCTTGCAAAAATTCCTGCGCTTCCCTTTGCAGCAAACCGAGCACACCGCCCAGCACCTTGAGTTGAGCGGCGGCTTCCGGCGATTGGGCGCGGTTCACTTCGTTGGCGAGATCGAACAGCACCGCCACGGCTTCGGGGGTGTTGAAGTCGTCGTCCATGGCGGCTTTGAAGCGGGCGGCGTGGGGAGTGTTCCAATCCACGCTATCATGCTTTTGTAGGTCTGGATTTATCCCGACAGCGACCTGTCGGGATAAATCCCGACCTACAACTGCAGTGCTCTTTAGTGCCGTATAAAGCCGGGTCAGCGCGCCTTTGGCATCGTCCAGATGCTGGTCGGAATAGTTCAGCGGGCTGCGGTAGTGCGCGCGCAGGATGAAGAAGCGCACGACTTCGGCGTCGTATTTTTTCAGCACTTCGCGGATGGTGAAGAAGTTGCCCAGACTCTTCGACATCTTCTCGTTATCGACGCGCACGAAGCCGTTGTGCATCCAGTAGTTCACGTACTGGCCCCGGTGCGCGCCTTCGCTCTGCGCGATCTCGTTCTCGTGGTGGGGGAACTGCAAATCGGCGCCGCCGCCATGGATGTCGAAATGGTTGCCCAGTAATTCGGAACCCATCGCCGAGCATTCGAGATGCCAACCGGGGCGGCCCTTGCCCCATTTTGAATCCCACTTCACTTCGTCCGCTTCATTCTCTTTGGCGGATTTCCACAGCACGAAATCGAGCGGGTCGTTCTTGTTCGACGCCACTTCCACGCGCTCGCCGGCACGCAGGTCTTCCAGCGATTTCCCGGAGAGCTTGCCGTAGCCTGCAAACTTTCGCACCGCGTAGTTCACGTCGCCATCTGCCGCCTGATAAGCGAGGCCGTTCTGTTCGAGTTGCGCGATCATTGCCAGCATCTGCGGAATATATTTCGTGGCGCGCGGCTCATGATTCGGGCGCTGCACGCCGAGTGCGTCGGCATCTGCGTGCATCGCGTCGATGAAACGCTGCGTCAGCGCGTGGATGGATTCCTTGTTCTCCGCCGCGCGCTTGATGATCTTGTCGTCGATGTCGGTGATGTTGCGCACGTAGGTCACGGCATAACCGGATGCCTTGAGCCAGCGATAGACCATGTCGAACACGACCAGCACGCGCGCATGGCCGATATGGCAATAGTCGTACACCGTCATGCCGCACACATACATTCGGACTTTGCCGGGTTCAATCGGTTTAAATTCCTGCTTGTCGCGGGCGAGGGTGTTGTAGATTTTTAGCATGTCCACTTCTTGCTTTTGCCGTCATACCGGCAAATGCCGGTATCCAGCGGGTTTATTCAAAATGCTTTTGTTTTGTCCGCGCTTCGCACGGGCTGCTGTTTTTCACTGGATACCGGCCTGCGCCGGTATGACGGCTCGGTGCTGATATGGCGGATTAACATATCGAGTCGTACAAATCCTTCCAGTCGGGATTATTCTCTTCGATCAACTTCAGCTTCCATGCGCGCTGCCATTCTTTGAGTGCTTTCTCGCGCTGAATGGCCGATTCCATCGTTTCATGCACTTCATACCAAACCAGTTGATCCACGCCATACTGCTTGGTGAAACCATCGACCACGTGATTCTTGTGTTCCCACACTCGTTTCACCAAATCCGAAGTAACCCCGATGTACAAAGTGCCGTTGCGTTTGCTGGCGAGTAGATAAACGCACGGCAGCTTGCTCATCTCGACCACTCCGTCATACCGGCGCAGGCCGGTATCCAGTCAATAAAATAGCCCGTGCAACGCACGGACAAAACCAACTGCATGTTTGATGAAACCGCTGGATACCGGCCTGCGACGGTATGACGGCTAATTAAACGTCATGGGTTTGTTGTCGTTCAGGTTGAGCCAGCCTTTGACGATGCGATAGATGATCCAGAAGAAGTTGGCGAACAGGATGGCGAAACCGATCAGCATGAAGGCGGTGGCAATGCCGATCACGGCCCACAGCAATCCGAACCAGAAGGTGCGGATCTGCCAGCGGAAATGGCTTTCCAGCCAGGTGCCCGAGACGTCTTCCAGTTTTACATAGTTGATGATGATGCCGACGATGGCCGTCAGGCCGGCGAAGTAAGACAGCGCGTACAGGACATAAACGATTTGTGTCAGGTTCTTCAGCGAGCGGTTTTTTTCTTCATTCAATTCCACGATCACTTGGCTCATTTTCCCTCCTTGTTCCATGAATCGCGCAGCGTCACGGTGCGGTTGAACACCGGCTTCCCCCCCGGCTGGTGGTCGCGGCGGTCGGTGACAAAATAGCCGAGGCGCTCAAACTGATAATGGGTTTCCGGCGCGGCGTCTTTGACGGCACTTTCCACCCAGCCCTGCACCACTTCCAGCGAATGCGGGTTGAGGAATTCGAGGAAGTCCCGGTCTTTGTCACCGTCAGGTTCCGGCACGGTGAACAAACGGTCGTACAAACGAATCTCGGCGGGAAGCGCGTGCTCGCGCGACAGGAAGTGGATCACGCCTTTGACTTTGCGGCCTTCCGGGTTCTTGCCCAGCGTGTCGTGGTCAATGCTGCATTTGAGTTCGATGACGCGGCCGGTCGCATCCTTCAACGTTTCGTCGCAGCGCATCACATAGCTGTGGCGCAGGCGGATCTCGCCGCCGAGGGTGAGGCGCTTCCATCCCGGTGGCGGCACTTCGGCGAAGTCGTCGGCTTCGATGAATAGTTCCTTGCTGAACGGCACCATGCGCTTGCCCAACTCGGGCACGTTGGGATGGAAGTCCGCTTCGCGTGTTTGCGCGCCGTCGGCATTGGTGATGGTGACCTTGAGCGGACGGATGATCGCCATCACGCGCGGCGCGCGCAATTCCAGGTCTTCGCGGACCGCAGATTCCATGATCGCCATGTCCACGCTGTTCTCGCTCTTGGACACGCCGATGCGTTTGGCGAATTCACGGATGCCTTCGGGGGTGTAACCGCGGCGGCGCATGCCTTGAATCGTGGGCATGCGCGGGTCGTCCCAGCCGCTCACCTTCTTCTCGTTCACCAGTTGCAGCAGCTTGCGCTTGCTGGTGATGGTGTAGTGCAGTTCCAGGCGCGAGAACTCGTACTGGCGCGGGTGGCAGGGCAAGCTCACGTTGTCCAGCACCCAGTCATACAGCGGGCGATGGTCCTCGAATTCCAGCGTGCAGAGGGAATGGGTGATGCCTTCCAGCGCGTCGGAGATGCAGTGGGTGTAGTCGTACATCGGGTAGATGCACCACTTGTCGCCGGTGCGGATGTGGTGGGCGCGCTTGATGCGGTAGATGACCGGGTCGCGCAGGTTGATGTTGGGCGAGGCCATGTCGATCTTCGCGCGCAGCACCATCGCGCCATCGGCGAATTCGCCGTTCTTCATGCGCGTGAACAGGTCGAGGTTTTCAGCCGCGGAACGGTTGCGGTTGGGGCTGTTCTTGCCGGGCTGGGTCAGCGAGCCGCGATATTCGCGCATCTGCTCCGGGGTGAGGTCGTCCACATAGGCCAGCCCCTTGTTGATCAGTTCGACCGCAAAGTTGTACAGTGCATCGAAATAATCCGAAGCCCAGTGCACCCCGCCGCTCCACTGGAAACCCAGCCAGCGCACGTCGTCCTGGATGGACTGCGCGTATTCCTCGCTCTCCTTCTCCGGATTGGTGTCGTCGAAGCGCAGATTGCACTTGCCGTTGTAGTCGCGTGCCAAACCAAAGTTGAGGCAGATGGATTTGGCGTGGCCGACATGCAGGTAGCCGTTTGGTTCGGGCGGGAAGCGGGTGACGATGTTTGTATGCTTGCCGCTGGCCAGATCGGAATCGATGATGCTGCGGATGAAATTGGAGACGGCTGGGCTACTGCTCATGGCGCTGGGGTGGACTCGGGTTGAACAAGATGCCCGATTCTACCCGAAACCGGTGCGACTTCGAAAAACCGCGCTGCGCGGGACGTTAGAGCCGGGGCGGCGGAAAGGGGGTATGAGAAGGCCGCTTCTTTGGTAGAATCGCGGGCGATTGGCGCAAGCCGCCGCTCCCGAAATCAACCACAAAAATAAAGCCAAAATGGAAATGTTGAAAAAAATCGTATCTGCTGTCGCGCTGTTTTTGCTGCTGTCGTTCAGCCTGAACGGGATGGCGGACGAGATTCAGGACGCGAACAAGCTGTTCAAGCAGGGCCGGCTTGACCAGGCCTTGAGCAAGGTTGACGCCTATCTGGCGAACAAGCCGAAAGACGCGCAGGCGCGTTTTCTGCAGGGGCTGATCATCAACGAGCAGGGCAAGCCGATGGAGGCGATCAGCATCTTCACCGCGCTGACCAATGATTATCCCGAGCTGCCGGAACCGTACAATAATCTGGCGGTGCTGTATGCCGGGCAGGGGCAGTATGAGAAAGCCAAGGTCGCCCTGGAAATGGCGATCCGCACCCATCCCAGCTATGCCACCGCGCACGAGAATCTGGGCGACATCTACGCCAAAATGGCCAGCCAGGCCTATGACCGCGCGCTGCAACTGGACAAAAGCAACACCGGCACCCAGACCAAACTGGCGCTGATTCGCGACCTGTTCGACCAGGGGGCGCGTGCTGCCAAAACACCCGGCGTGGTGTTGGCGGAAGCGGCTCCCCCGGCAGCGGCGCAACCTGCGGCGACAGCCGTGCTGCCACCCGCCCCGGTCGCCGCCGAATCCACGGTGGTTGCCGCCGCGCCGGTCGTGCAGGCGGTACCGGGTGCGAATGAGCCGGTTGCTCAGCCCGCCAGGGAAGTGGCCGCACCCGCCAAGGTCAACCCCGCTCCTGACACCAAAGCTGAGATCGCCCGGGCAACGCGAGACTGGGCCAAGGCGTGGTCGGACAAAAACGTCAAACAATACCTGGCTTTTTATGCCGACGATTTCAAAACTCCCGACGGGCAAGCGCGTGGCGCGTGGGAAGCGTTGCGCAAAGAGCGCCTGACCCGGCCCAGGTGGATTCGCGTCGGCATCGGCAATTTGAAGGTGACGCCGGTTGACGCGCAGCACGCGCTGGCGACATTTACCCAAAACTACCGCGCCAGCCATTACAGGAGCACCGACCGCAAGACCCTGCAGTGGGTCAAGCGCGACGGGCGCTGGCAAATCGCCGAAGAGCGCAGCGGAAAATAAGACATGCGCTTCCTGCTTGCATTGTTCGTATTGCTGGCCATGAATGCCGTGGCCGAGACGGATTCGCGCGAAGTGGAGAAATCGCTGGCGCGCAGTCTGCAGGCAGTCGGGGATAATCGTCTTGATGTCGCGCTGAACGAGGTCGATTCTCTGCTTGAACGCAATCCGGATTTCAAGCTGGCGCAACTGGTCAGGGGCGACCTGCTGCTGGCGCGGTCGCAGCCGTTGCGCGATTTCGGCAATGTGCCGGGCGCGTCGCGCGAGTCGCTGCAAGACTTGCGCGAAGAGGCGCAGGTGCGCCTGCAACGCGCGCAGCAGCAGCAACCGGTCGCGGTGCCGCGTTATCTGTGGCAGCTGGATGCGCGGCAACGCTACGCGGTGGTGGTGGATACCAGCAAGTCCACGCTCTATGTGTACGAGAACGTTGACGGCGAGCCGCGTTACGTTGCCGATTACTACATCAGCATGGGCAAAAAAGGGGCGGACAAGCTGGTCGAGGGTGACCAGAAAACGCCGCTCGGTGTGTACTTTGTGAATAGCTACATCCCGCGCCACAAGTTGGCCGATCTGTATGGCGCCGGCGCTTATCCGATCAGCTACCCCAACGAGTGGGATCGGCGGCAAGGGCGCAGCGGGCACGGTATCTGGCTGCACGGCACGCCGAGTAATACCTACAGCCGCGCGCCGCGCGCCAGCAACGGCTGTGTGGTGCTGGCCAATGACGATTTGCTCAGTCTGGGCAAAGACATCACGGTCGGCGCGACACCGGTCATCATCACCGATCAAATGGACTGGCTGCAGGATGGCGACCGCGCCGAGCGGGATGCGCTGTTGGCCGCGATCGAGCAATGGCGCAATGACTGGGAAAGCCGCAAAACCGAAATTTATTTGACCCATTACGCGCCCGACTTTGCTGCAGGCAAGGTTAAACGTGATGCGTTCTCCCTTCATAAACAGCGGGTCAACGCCGGCAAAACCTGGATCAAGGTCAAGCTCGATAACCTGAGCCTCTTCCCGTATCCGACCCGGCCCGATCTGGTTGTGGTCAACTTCGACCAGGATTACGCCAGCAACAATCTGGTCAATCGCATGCACAAGCGCCAGTACTGGCAAAAGCGCGAAGGCCGCTGGCAGATCGTCTATGAGGGGCCCGCATCATGAAAATTTTTTTGTCTTTCGTTCTGTCAATTTTGCTTGGCGCACTTTGTCTGCTGCCCGCGCACGCCGCTTCTTCAACCCATGGAAAAATGAAAATGGTCAAACTCCATACCAACCACGGCATCATCACGCTGCAACTTGACGCCGAGAAAGCACCCCTCACGGTGCAGAACTTTCTCGACTATGTGAACAGCGGCTTCTACAGCAACACGGTCTTTCACCGCGTGATCCCCAGCTTCATGATCCAGGGCGGCGGCTTCGAGCCCGGCATGAAACAGAAACCGACCAAGGCGCCGGTCAAGAACGAGGCTGCCAATGGTTTAAAGAACGGCAAGTACACCATCGCCATGGCGCGCACCGGCGACCCGCATTCCGCCACCGCGCAGTTCTTTATCAACACCAATGACAACGGCTTCCTCGACTATCCCGGCCAGGACGGTTGGGGCTACTGCGTGTTCGGCAAGGTGGTCGAGGGCATGGAAGTGGTTGACGCCATCGGCAAGGTGAGCACCGGCAACAGCGGCTTCCATCAGGACGTGCCGAAAGAAGACGTCATCATCACCAAAGCCGAAATCGTGGAATAACCAAAACGGCGCTGCGGCGCCGTTTTTATTCATGCCCCATTCGCTTCTCATCTCCGATTTGCACCTGAGTGACGAACACTCGCCCGCTGCGCGACTATTCCGGCACTTCGTGCGCGACACCGCGCCGCGCGCCGAGGCTCTCTATATTCTGGGCGACCTGTTCGAGTATTGGGCCGGCGACGATGATCTCGCCGATCCCTTTCATGCGGGAGTCGGCGATGCCCTGAGCCGGCTCGCGGCTCGCGGCACACGCATTTTTATCCTCCACGGCAACCGTGATTTTCTGATGGGCGAGAAGCTGGCCGCGGCGTGCGCCGCCTCGTTGTTGCCCGATCCCGTGCTGCTCGACCTGTACGGCATCCCCGCCTTGTTGACCCACGGCGACGCGCTGTGCACCGGCGACACCGCCTACCAGCAGTTTCGCGCCACGGTGCGCGGCGAACGCTGGCGCAAGGATTTTCTCGCGCAGCCGTTGCCCTCGCGCAAGGCGCAGATTGAGGAGATGCGCGCGCGGAGTGAACAATCGAAACGCGGCAAGCCAAGCGACATCATGGATGTATCCGGGGAAGCGGTGCATGCGCTGCTGCGCCGGCATCACTATCCGCTTCTGATCCACGGCCACACCCACCGCCCGGCAAAACATCTGCACCAGGTGGACGGGCTGACCTGCGAGCGCTGGGTGCTGGGCGACTGGGATGACGGTAGCGCCCGGATATTGCGCGCCGACGAGACGGGATTGCACTGGCAAACTGTGGCCGCGACCGATTGAGCCGGGCGCAAATTTCAACCCGCCCCGCGTTTCAGGCTAAAATGCCCGTCCTTTAAGACGCACAAATCATTATGACCGGCATCACCATCGCCTTATCCAAAGGCCGCATCTTCGAAGAGACTTTGCCGCTGCTCGCCGCAGCCGGTATTACGCCGCTGGAAGACCCGGAATCTTCGCGCAAACTGATTCTGCCGACCAACCGCGCCGACGTGCGGCTGATTATCGTGCGTGCTTCCGACGTGCCGACCTATGTGCAATACGGCGCGGCCGACCTGGGTGTGGCGGGCAAGGACGTGCTGAACGAGCACGGCGGCGAGGGCTTGTACCAGCCGCTCGATCTGAATATCGCCAAGTGCCGCATGATGGTTGCGGTGCCTGCCGGCTTTGATTACGCGTCGGCGGTGAAGCAGGGCGCGCGTCTGCGCGTGGCGACCAAATACGTGAAGACCGCGCGCGAACACTTCGCCGCCAAGGGCGTTTATGTCGATCTGATCAAGCTGTATGGCTCGATGGAACTGGCGCCGCTGGTCGGCCTGTCCGACGCCATCGTCGATCTGGTCAGCAGTGGTGCAACCCTGAAGGCGAACAATTTGGTGGCGGTGGAGGAGATCGTGCATATCTCGTCGCGTCTGGTAGTGAACCAGGCCTCGCTTAAACTCAAGCGGGATACGATACAACCCATGCTGGATGCGTTTGCCGGAGCAATCAAATGAACATCACCCGACTTTCGACACAACAAGCCGATTTCGATGTGCGCCTGAGCACACTGCTCGCCTTTGAGGAAACCGCCGACGAGAAGCTGGAGGCGACCGTCGCTTCCATCCTCGCTGACGTGAAGAAGCGCGGCGATGAAGCGGTGCTCGAATACACGCGCAAGTTCGACCGTTTGCCGCTGGCAAACGCCGCCGCGATGGAGTTGCCCCGGAGCGAATTGCAGGCCGCATTCGACGGTTTGCCCGGCGCGCAGAAGCTCGCGCTGGAACAGGCGGCGCAACGCGTGACGTCCTACCACCAGAAACAGGTGCAAGCCTCCTGGCACTACCTCGATGAAGACGGCACTCTGCTCGGCCAGCAGATCACCCCGCTCGATCGCGTCGGCCTGTATGTGCCCGGCGGCAAGGCGGCTTATCCTTCCTCCGTGCTGATGAATGCCTTGCCCGCCAAAGTGGCGGGTGTGGCCGAGCTGATCATGGTGGTGCCCACGCCCGACGGCGTGAAAAATCAACTGGTGCTGGCGGCCGCGCATCTGTCCGGCGTGGATCGCGTGTTCACCCTCGGCGGCGCACAGGCGGTGGCGGCATTGGCCTACGGCACGGGAACCATTCCCAAGGTGGACAAGATCGTCGGCCCCGGCAATGCCTATGTCGCCGCGGCCAAGCGGCGCGTGTTCGGTTCCTGCGGCATCGACATGATCGCCGGGCCGTCGGAGATCCTGGTCATCTGCGACGGCCAGACCGATCCGGACTGGGTGGCGATGGATCTGTTCTCGCAGGCCGAACACGACGAACTGGCGCAGGCCATCCTGCTCTCGCCGGATGCCGCCTTCATCGACGCCGTGGCGGCAAGCGCCGACAAGCTGCTGGAACAGATGCCGCGCCGCGACATCATCCGCACCGCGCTGGAGAATCGCGGCGCGCTGATCCAAGTCGCCGACCTGGGCGAGGCCTGCCGCATCGGCAACCGCATCGCGCCGGAACATCTGGAACTGTCCGTGGCCGACCCGCAAGCGCTGTTGCCGCAGATCAAGCATGCCGGCGCCATCTTCATGGGGCGCTACACCTCCGAGTCGCTGGGCGACTACTGCGCCGGGCCGAACCATGTGTTGCCGACTTCCGGGACCGCGCGCTTTTCCTCGCCGCTGGGGGTGTATGACTTTCAAAAGCGCAGCAGCCTGATCCAGGTGTCCAGGGCGGGCGCGCAAAGACTGGGCGATATCGCCTCCACCCTGGCGTTCGGCGAGGGGCTGCAGGCGCATGCCCAGTCGGCGCTTTTTCGCCAAAAAAACTAGGGTTGTGTATTCGGGGGCGTTTGGGTAGAATCCGCGCCTCATTTTTGCAACTGGTCTGGAGTTAGTCATGGCACGCGTCTGTCAAGTCACGGGGAAAGCCCCGATGGTGGGCAACAATGTTTCCCACGCGAACAACAAAACCAAGCGTCGTTTCTTGCCGAATCTGCAACGCCGCCGTCTGTGGGTTGAATCGGAAAACCGTTGGGTGTCTTTGCGCCTGACCAATGCCGCGCTGCGCACCATCGACAAGAACGGCATCGAAGCCGTCCTGTTCGAGATGCGCGCCCGCGGCGAGAAGGTATAAAGGAGAATTACTGTGGCAAAAGGCGCTCGCGAAAAGATCAAACTGGAATCCTCCGCTGGTACGGGGCATTTCTATACCACCAACAAAAACAAACGCACCACCCCGCAAAAGCTCGAATTCATGAAATTCGACCCGGTGGTCCGCAAGCATGTCGCATACAAGGAAACCAAGCTGAAGTAATTTGGCGCAGTTCCGGTGTGCAATAACGAAACCCGCGCAAGCGGGTTTTTTATTTTGCGCTTTGATGCATGTCAATTTTTTGCGCTTGCAAGGGGCTTATGCTTGCAGCCCGCCCTCGCTGAACGCTCGAAGTATCAAATTCAGAGGAGATTCGATGTCCCGTGCAAGGATCCCGCAACTCATCTGCCCTGCCGGCAGTCTCCCCGCCTTGAAGGCGGCGGTCGACCATGGCGCCGATGCGGTTTATCTCGGTTACAAGAACGACACCAACGCGCGTAACTTTGCCGGCCTCAATTTTGACGAGAAGGCGATGCGCGAGGGGATTCGCTACGCGCAGTCGCGCGGGCGCCATGCGCTGCTGGCGATCAATACGTTTGCGCAGCCCGGGCGTGATGCGGACTGGCAACGCGCGGTGGACGGCGCGGCCGATCTGGGCGTCGATGCGGTGATCCTCGCCGATGTCGGATTGCTCGATTACGCTGCCCGTCGCCATCCCGCTTTGCGTCTGCATCTTTCGGTGCAGGGTTCAGCCACCAGTTACGAGGCAGTGAATTTTGCCCAGCGCGAATTCGGCGTGCGGCGCGCGGTGCTGCCGCGCGTGCTGACACTGGCGCAGGTCGAGAACGTGATTGATCACACGACCGTGGAGATCGAGGTGTTCGGTTTTGGCAGCCTGTGCGTGATGAACGAAGGGCGCTGCTGGCTTTCTTCCTATGCCACCGGCGAATCGCCGAATACGGTCGGCGCCTGTTCGCCGGCGAAATACGTCAAGTGGGAAAAAACGCCGGGACAGATGACGACGCGCCTGAACGGTATTCTGATCGACCGCTTCGGTGACAACGAAGCCGCCGGCTATCCGACGTTGTGCAAAGGTCGTTTTGAAGTCAACGGCGAGACGTATTACGCGCTGGAAGAGCCGACCAGTCTCAACGTGCTGGAGATCTTGCCGGAGATTGCGCGCATCGGGGTTGCCGCGATCAAGGTCGAAGGCCGCCAGCGCAGCCCGACCTATGTCGCGCAAGTCACCCGGGCCATGCGTGCCGCGCTGGATGCGCTGGCGCGCGAAGGCGAACAATACCGGGTGCAAGCGGCGTGGCAAGCCGAGTTGGCGAAAGTCTCGGAAGGCAGCCAGGCGACGCTGGGTGCGTACAGCCGGCCGTGGAGATAAAGGGATGAGATTAGCCTTGGGGCCGCTGTTGTTCTTCTGGCCGAAACAGCAGGTGCAGGATTTCTACGCCGAGATGGCGCAGAACCCGGCCATCGACATCATTTACCTCGGCGAAGTCGTCTGCTCGCGCCGCCAGCTCATGCGCGTGGCCGACTGGATCGCGCTGGCGCGTGAGCTGGGCGATGCGGGCAAGGAGGTGGTCGTTTCCGCGCAGGCCTTGCTCGAATCGGAAAGTGATCTGAAGGCGCTGCGCCGCCTGATGGATGAGGCCGGTTGCAAGGTCGAGGCCAACGATCTCGGTGCGGTGAACATCGCCGCCGGACGGCCTTTCGTGGCCGGCCCGCACTTGAACATCTACAACCAGACTACGCTGGCGACCTATGCGCGCTATGGCATGCAGCGCTGGGTGCCGCCGCTGGAGGCCGACC
>Ga0210039_1000782_pt1 | contig 32110 bp, 27 predicted proteins | sample CryGeyCG2114_250_3_FD_185460 | JGI IMG/M metagenome (GOLD analysis project Ga0210039, IMG submission 185460) | Groundwater microbial communities from aquifer - Crystal Geyser CG17_big_fil_post_rev_8/21/14_2.50 (SPAdes) (version 2) | ecosystem: Environmental > Aquatic > Deep subsurface >...
ATATACAAGGAGAATTATTACCTAGTATGTTATTTTCAGACTTAAACTTAATAGAAAATACACCCACAGGACCAGAAAAATATTTAGATTTAATGCATAATGGAGAATCTTTTCGACTTTATACAAATGACCATAAATATTTTATGACTAATCCTAAAAGTTTTATATTTATTGTTATAGATGGAATTAATTTAATAGGGGATAAAACTATAATTGATACTATAAGTATTGAACTAGCAAATGCTCGAGATTTATATGGATTTAGCCCAGTAATAGTAACACAACAAAATAGAGCTATGGGCGATATTCAAAGATTAAAACTTCAAGCAGATGATTTAAGTCCACAACTAGAGGATATTTTTAAATCTAGTCAAATGGGATTTGATGCAGATTTAGTACTAGGTTTATTTGACCCTTATAGGTATAAAGCTTATGATGCTGGGGGAAAATATGATGGCTATATATTAAAGCCTCCAGTACTATCTGTAAATAAACATTCTATGCTTTCTCCATTAGGACAAAGCAGGTTTAGAAGTATTCATATTTTAAAGAATACTTTTGGGGCTGAAGGTCTTAAGTTTGCATTGAAATTTTTAGGTGAGTGTAATCATTTTGAAACACTTCCCTTTCCAGATGATATTTTAATGGAAAATATTTATGCAGAAATCAAACAAGGTATTTAAAAATTTAGTACCTTTAATAACTCTTAATTAATCACAAAATATGGCAGAATTAATATTATATATGGGTCCAAGCGGCTGTGGTAAAACTACCTCTTTACGCAATCTAAACCCTAAAGAAACAATTATCATTACACCCAATGGAAAATCTTTACCTTTTCCAGTAAAACCAGGGGATTATGTTAAAGGTAAAAACTTATTAACTACTAATGAGTTGGATATGTTAAATCCTACTATAACACTTATTTCAAAAGATAAACCAGAAATTAAATATATTATAGTAGAAGATTTTACACATTATTTTACAGCCCGAATTTTAAGTCAAACATTTTTAAATAGAAATACTGGAAATGAAGCATTTCAGAGATGGACTGACTTTGGTGCTTCAGTATATCAAGCATTATTTTTAAATTCAAGTGTATGGAGAGATAATTTATACATTATCATTTTACATCATACAGATATAAAAGAAGATGGTAGTATAGGCTTTAAATCTGCAGGAAAATTATTAGATAATACTATTGATATTCCCAGTTACTTTAACTATGTTTTTCATGGTGTAATAGAACAAACAGAAGCAGGAGCAAATTATTTAATACAAACAAATAGAGATACTATAAGACAAGCAAAAACTCCTTATGGATTATTTCCTATTCTCAGAATACCAAATGATTTACAAACTATCTTAACACGAATAAATGATTATAAACAAGGAAAACTAAAAATAACTTTTAATTAAATAATATATGAGCTTAATCACAGTAGGCATTCATGACAATTTAATGTTGTCGCCTAAAACACAAATTAATGAACACGGAACTTTAGAACTAGTAATTTGCTCAGTTCAAAATGCAAATGCTTTGTTAGATGCTTTTGAAGGGAATAATATTATGGATAATATGGAATCTTCTGTACGATTTTATCCCCCTTCTTTAATAGATTTTAGTAAAAAACAAAAAACAGCTGCGGAAATAGGTAATGACTTATTAAAAATAAGACATCAATTTATGCAATATGCAAAAATATATGCTACTACAGATAAAGTAGAAGCAGCTATTGGAGGATTAAATATGTTTGAAGGATTAGGTATTCCCCCAGAAGATATGAAAAAAACTATTGCAGGATTAATAAAAGAAGAATTTTTACTAAAAGTAATGGCTAATTTAACAAAGAAATTTTATGCTTTTTTAGTTCAGCAAAATGCTTTCTCAGGTAAAGTAACTTTTAGACAAAAATTCTTAAGACAATCAAAAGATAAAAATTTTATCTCTGTCCCTACTTCTACTTATGATATTTGGATAGAACCTATGACTATTCCTAAAGAAGCTTCTAAAATAAGTTATACTAAATGGGAAATTGACAACAAGAAAAATTCTTCAGAACAAGCAATAGCAGATGCACCTATGGTACAACCTAATGTGTCAGCTTCTAGTTTGTTTAGTACTCCAGAAACAGACACAAAACCTGAATTGTAGATAATATTTATTATAAGGGGTATAACTAATTTATACCCCTTACTTTATAATGGATACACTAGAAAAATTCATAGATGAAAACTTACTATCCAAAGAAAATATTTTAAAATACATTGATGATTATTCTTTATATAGTTACTATATTGGAAGTGAACTAGAATTATATACAAAGTATAGTTCTCCATTAAGATTAGGAGATAATGACCCTAGTTTTACACTTTATTACAGTAAATATTATAAAAGTTGTATTTTCTTTAAAGACCATGCAACTGGCAAATCAGGAGATGTATTTACATTTTTATCTCATTTTATGGGTAAAAATGGTGTAAAAATAAGTATTAAAATGGTTTTATTACAAATTAACAATGATTTTAAGCTTTGCTTAAATGATGAAGAAATGACAACATTTGTTCCTCATTTAATAAAAAGTAAGCCCTTAAAAAAAAGTCCTGTAAAAATTAAAATTACTTCACAACCATACACTCCTAAGTTTTTAGAATATTGGGCTAATTTAGATATATCTATATCTACATTGGAAAAATTTTATGTTAAAGATGTTAAAATTTTACATTATATAAATGGAAGTTATATGACTTTTGTTATTAAAAATTTAACTATATCGTATGAAATATTAGGATATTATAAAATTTACCAACCGTATGGCAATAAAAGTGATAAATTTAGAAATGATTATCCAGAACAATTTGTAGAAGGTGCTTTACAACTAACTTATACACATTCTTTTTGTATAATTACAAAATCTACTAAAGAATGCTTATTTTTTTATGAACATTTTGGATGGGAATGTGTTGCAGGAAAATCAGAAAATACACCTATATCAAAATATTTTATGAATAAATTACATAAAAAATTTAAAACTGTATTTATCTGGTTAGATAAAGATGAAGCGGGAATTAAAGCACAAAATAAATATTGTAATACTTATAATTGGCTAGTACCAATTACTTTAGACTCATTTATAGTTCAAAAAGACCCTACAGATTTATATACAGCTTCTAAAAAAGTGGGTAAAGAAAAACTAAGCTTAAAGTATTTAAAACAATTAATAAACATAAAAATAACATAATGGCAGAACTACAATTAACAGTTGATGAAAGACCAGGAATTTTAAAAGAAATAGATGAAGGTGCTATTGATTTAATTTTTCAAGCAATTCAAGAAGATATGTACTCTTTTCCTATAAAAAGTTTTATTAGGGAAACTATATCTAATGCATTAGATTCTATTACAGAAAAAGAAATTGCTCTAGATATTATAGTAAATGGAACACCTCAAGAACAATATTATTTACAAAGACAAGATAATAAATTATTAAAAGACTCTGCTTTTAATAAAGATTATTATGACCCAAAATATTTATCCGATAATTCAAAAATAAATATTATTTATAAGGAAGATACACCAAGAGATAGTATTACAATAAAAGATTATGGGGTTGGTTTAGGTGGAGATAGACTTAAAGGATTTTTTAAATTAGGATATTCCTCTAAAAGAAATTTAAAATCTGTAATAGGTAAATTTGGAGCAGGAGCAAAAGCAGGATTAGCTACTGGAGCTGATTATTTTGTTTTAACTACTGTTTATAATGGGTTTTCAACCTCATTTATGATTTTTAAAAATGATTATGAGCCTATAACACCAAAAACTAGTACTTCTCAAGAAGAAATATGGAAAGTCAAATTAATTGATGGTACTATTGTAGAAAAACAAATTTATTGGGAGTATAGTGATAAGTATAATGAAGTAAGTATAACCTTAGAGGTAAAGAAACATAATAAAAGTAATTTTATTAATGCTATTAAAGACCAATTTCAATACTTTAAAAATAAAATTAATTTAGAAGTAATTGATGAATATGGAGAAAGTACAAGTACTGAAATTTATGAAATACCTACTTATGAATCAGATAAATTAATTATTCCTAAATACTCTACTTATTTTACACCTCATATATTAGTAGATGGTATTGCTTATGGTACGGTAGCTTGGAATGAGCTAGAGTTAGAAACTAGAAGAGGTAAAATAGCTATTAAAGTAAAAGCAACTGATGTAGATATTACTCAATCTAGGGAATCTTTAAAATGGACTGAAAAAACTAAGCAAGTAATTTTAAATGCAATAGAAATAGCTAAAAAAGAAGCTGGGGCATATATTAGTGAACAAACAAAGTGTATAAATACTAATAACATACTAGAAATTGCAACTAATTCTTATAAAATTTCTAAAAACTCTGGGGGAAATAATTCATTATATGAATTTTATAGATTTATAAGTTCTGAGGAAATAAAACCTACTTACAATATAAATATAGGAACAAATAAAATTACTAGTCCTTTAGATGAAAATTTATTTAAATTTTTATTTGGTAATTTTTCTGTGAGTTCTGTTACACCCACCTCTAAAAATAATAAACTTAAATTTAGCAGAATTGCTGTTACTGATTTTAATACTCTTATTAATAGTACAATAGTATATTCATCATCAACTATTTTAGGCCCTAAAATTTGTCAGCATATATTAAATAAATTTATGTTAAATAGTTTTATTTATATTAGACCTATAAGTATTAATAAACTTACAAGCAGTTTTACTAATGAAACTACACCTGAAGTACTCATTTCTACTGATGTTATATCACAATATATAGTAAATTCTCTTATGGAATTAGAAATTTTAAATTTAGATACTTATGATGTACAGTATGAAGAAAAAGAAGAAGACTTAAATACAGAGGTAATAGCAGATAAAACTACTTTAGCTACAATACGAAGATTAAATCAAGAAGTACTATATTATGACTATTACAGAACTAAACATAATATTAAGATTGTAGATATACATGAAAAGTTTAAAGATATAAAAGATTTAATAATATGTACTGGGAAGTATAAAAATTTAGGAAAATTTTTAATTGATTCACAACTAAAAAGGTCTAATTTTAGTAACTTAAATATTATATATGTAGCAGAAAATATTTTGAAATATTTTATACCTTATGGAACATTAATCACAGATTATTTTAGAACTATAAATTACCAAACTGGAGAACTTATGATAGGAGAACAAATTAGAACTTTTAATACAGATAGAAAAATTGTAGAGTTATTTGAAAAATACAAAAGTTTTAGCGAAAATGAAGATTTAATGCAAGTATTTTTTGAATCTAATCTTAGACCTTTTTATTACAAGGTAAATATTGTTAAAAATGATACTATTATAGACTACTTATCTTATAATAATGACCCAAAAATGTGTGAAGAAATTTTACAATATTTAGATTCTTTAGATATTTTTCAAAATGTTGTAAAAACAGGAGATAAAAAGTTAATTGCAGAAAAAGCATTAGATTTATTTAATTCTTCCGATATTTACACTGTAAACAGCTATGATGAAGAATTAATTACTTCTTTAGAAACTAAATTTGAATATCTTAATACAATTGAACCAGTATTAAAAATTATGGGTACACGATACCCAAAAGAATATTACCAAGAGTCTAAAGCTCTTTTAACCTTATTAATAGAAACTAAATTAAAACAAAATGATAACATTTAGAAAATTAGAACAAACCATCGTAGGAACAGTAGATGGTAAACCATTTAATGTAATTCGCAATTCTGACACAGAAAAAGCTTTAACTAAAATGCAAAATGATAATGCATCTTATGAAAAAGTAATGCAATTTGTCAAGGATTCTAGAAATCTTGAGATTACTAGTAAGAATAAATTTCTTACTTATAATCCTCTAACTCATGAATATTTCTTAACCTTTGAAGGATTTAGGTCTTCTCAAGCTATTCCATCAGCTTTAGTAACTTATATTGAAAATTCTTATAATAAAAATATTGACTTTATGCCAATAATTAAAACTTGGGCTTTATTATTAACTAATCCAAGATACACACCTGCAATGGGAGAATTTTTTAATGAGTACTTAAATAGAACTTTTGTTGATAATGTAGAAGTAGAAAAACTACTAAAAGAAGGTTATTCTAAAGAAGTTGCTCAAACTTTAGCAACTTATCAAGATATTGCAATTACACAAGAAGGACTTTTAGCCACTTATAAAGTAGCTGAAATTGTAACATGGGAATATTTAATGGTGTTGAATGAAAAGGGTGAATATGAAAAAGTTAGAAACCTTAAATATAAAGCTATACCTCCTGTATTAGATTCTGTTACAGGAGAAGTACTTACAGAGGGTAGTTTTGAAAAACCTGAATTTTTAGAAGATTATGTTTTTACTCCTGCTATTTATAAAAGTGGGGATAAATTCTTTTCTGGAAATGTTCTAGGATATACTTATAAAGTAGGAGAAATGCAATGGTTACCAGCAAAAGCATTAAGAAATTTACAAAATACTTTTGGCGGTGGTGGATTATATATAGGAGGTTTATCTTATATTGAAGCATACAAAAAAGAAGGAACACATGTATTGACTTGCTTTGTAAATCCTGGAGATATTTTATCTTTCCAATCAGAAGGGAGCGCTATTCGTGTAGATGCTTTATTTCCTAATAATGTTTGGGAGGAAACTATTCCACTAAAAGGACTATATCACAGCTCAGAATATAATAAAATGTCTAATGAAAGATTAGAAGCAATTATAAAAGATGCTGTAAATAGAGAAGTAGATTTAAAAATAGAGCAAGATTCATTTAACCAATAAAATGAATAAAAAAATTGCTTTGATAGATTTGGACGCTATGCTACACATTGTAGCATGCGTTCAATTTTATTCTGGAAATAGGGATAATGACCGCATAACTCAAAATCATATAAAAAGTTTTATTAATACTATAGTAAAAAACTCTTCTTGTTCTTCTTATATACTAGTATTTCAAGGTTTAGATTTTAAAAATTTTAGAAAAGAATTATTACCTGAGTATAAAAACAACAGAGTTAAATCTGAAGCAATACAAATATGGGGAGATAAAATTAAAGAAATGTTTATTGCTCAAAATGCTTTTTCTTTAAAATATATAGAATCAGATGATGCTCTTAGTGTATTAAGTAAAACAATAGGATATGATAAAGTAATAATAATTACCTCAGATAAAGATATGAAACAAATACCTGTACAAATTTATAACCCTTATAAAGCGGATATAAGTTTTGAAGACAGATGGACCACTATTAGTTTAATAGAAGCTTATAAATTTTTAAACGCCCAAATTCTTACTGGAGATTCTACAGATATGTCAAACAAATTATGTGGTATAGAAGGAGTTGGACTAAAAACAGCGTATAAAATTTTAGATTCTTACCCTGTTGAAATGCCATATTATGAAATTATACAAAGAGTATATACTAAAAAATATGGAGCTAAAGAAGGTTTTAAAAGAGCTTCTATAACTTATAAAATGGTAAAATTACTAAGTGATTTTACTGACTATACTTCAGATGTAGTAAATGAAGAAATTAAAAATCTTCAACTAAATTATAAACTTTTTATTAACCCTGTAACTAATGATGTAGAAGAGTTATTTAGTAAAACTTCGACTAGCTCTTTATTTACCTAATTTAATTATGTATGTTTTTAAGTATAAAAGAGGGAGAAAATTTAGTTTTATATTATATTTTACCTTTAATAGGGTTAAATAAAAAATATTTTGGACTATCTTTATCTTCAACATATATTAATAAGTCTGGGGAAAAAATATTTATAGAATTAAAACATAATATTGAAAATCCTATATATAAAACAAACCCTAATTTTTCTACTGAAATATTATTTCAAGATAAATTATTTTTAGTTTTTAATACCCCACCAGAATTTTTACCTGATGTTAAATTATTTATTGAGGGTACTTACTCTTTAATGTCAAAAAAAGCAAAAAATTTAATCTTTAGAGATTCTGGTTTACCTTATAATAAAACTATTGGAAAATTTATGGTATCTAGCCCTATTTTATTAGCTTTAGATAAATCTCCAACATTAAGAAATTATTTATTAACAGAATTAAATGTAACAGCTTTAACTGAAAACAATGAATTAATTGACAAACCTTATTCTACTTGGTTCATTGAATCTAAATTTATATAATAACTAAAATTATGCTAACACTATTTAAACCTCAATTACTTCCTAATAATGAAATGGGTGTAGATATTAATTGGGAAGAACGAATAAAAACTCCAACAGAATGGTTATACTCTCCAAAATTAGATGGAGCTAGAGTAGAACTTATAGTTAATACTAATCTAGCTTATGGAAGAAGTTTAAAAATAATTCCTAGTACACATATACAATTAATGACCGCAGCTATAAATTCTTATAATCCTAAACATATTATTGAAGGAGAATTTTATAGCCCTAATATGACTTTTCCAGAAATTATGCACTTTTTTAGAACTTCTGATGTAAGTTCTAGTAAAACAAAAGAAAAACTAGATAAGTTATGGGAAAAATCTAAAGGTGGTACTACTAGTTTATGGGAATTTCCTGGTAGGTCTGTAAAATGGCTTACTACATGGCACTCAGACTTAAAATTTTATGTTTTTGATTATGTAGTTCCAAATTTAACTAAAGAAGATAGACTCAAAGAACTTAGATTATTTGCTTCTAAACTACCCGACTATATACCATTAGAGGTAATTACTCAAAAAGTACCTGATTCATTAGAGGATGTTTATACTGCTTTTGATAAGGCTATACTTAATAATTACGAAGGTTTAGTTCTTATTAAACGAAATTCTTTGTATAAAACAGGACGTATTACAGTTAATGAAAATGTAGCTTATAAATTAAAAAATGATAATAAGCAATTTGATGGTGTAATTTTAGATATACTAGAAGCTACTGAAGCCATAGAAGGAGCTGAAAAAACTATTAATGAATTAGGAAGAAGTATTACTTCTAAATTACAAGAAAATAGACAATTAAGTGGAATAGCAAAAGGATTTTTAGTTTTAATGGCTGATGGAACCAAACTTACGGTATCTTTAAAAGGATTTACACAAGAGGATAAAAAAATATTATTATCTAATCCTGAAGAATATATAGGAAAAACTATTATCTTTACAGGAATGTCCCCTGTAAAAGTAGGGGGTGCTCCTAGACATGCTCATTTTACTAAAGGCTTTATACGAGATGATAAGTAAATATGGAAAATATTATTCATTTAAATACTGTAAAACCCATAAATAAAATTACTGGAACTATAATCAAAATAGATTTTAGTCATCCAACTACTAAAACAGAAGATTCATTTTACATTGTATATTTTAAAGATTTACATAGTGTACTTAAATCATTAGTTTTACCTTTAAATAGTACAGCAAGTAAATTACTTTTATTTAAATTATTACTGATAAATATAGATAATCCTATTACAATTAAATGTAATTCTGATAGAACTAATATATTACTATATCAAGATGATGTACAAATTAAGTTAAGTCCTTACATAAGTAAACCTTATCTTGTAAATACTTTTAATTTAAGTTATGATGAATGGTATATTTTTTTACAAGATATTATTTTATATTTACACAAAAAATATAAAATTACAATATGAATTTATTAACTAATACTACACAGGAAGAATGGTTTGATATCTGGGCAAATGAATTAAAAGATAAAGGGTATATAATAGCTATTCATAATCAAGAAAATTGTACTACTTTTTCTTTATTTGAAGGATTATATCAAGTAAAAACAATTCAAACTAAAGTTTTAAACAAGAAAACTAATAAAACTCAGCTAAAAATTATAAATTCTCATAATACATTATTACACCCCGTAACTTATACCCCAGATAGATTAATTATATGGGATAAAAAAGCAAAAGATTTATTTTTTACCCTAGAAAATTCTTTTAAAGAATGTTATTTTATTGGGCATGAAATGAATGGAGGATATTATTCTGCTTTGGATGTAAAAGCACCTCCTGGCTATGGTGGAAATAATAGTTCAGACCAAGGATTTGTTGTAAAACAAAAATGGATGTGGGAGAAGTATAAAATATACATTAATAAAGTATATAATTACCCAAATAAAAGTGTTAAAGTAGGTAAAATTTACTTATGGTTAACAACTTTTACTCCTGCTAGATTTTTTAAAACAGATAAATTAACAAAGGATAGAACTATAAGTAAATGGACACCTAGAACCTTAGAAGAATTTTTAGAAAAATAAAAGGGGAAAATTGGACTTTTCCCCTTTTACCTCAACCTCAATTCAAAAAAAAAACACTTAACCGTGTACAAATATAAAAAAAATATTATTATGGAATATATATTAATTGAAGATATTTTTTCGTGGTCAGAAGACCCCTTAAATACCTGTGCAGGACAACCTGTTATTATGGGAACTTCCTTTAGTGATTTAGCACATATAATAGCTACAAACTATGTAACTAAGCTTACAGAGGATGAAATAAATGCATTATTTTTAGAGCAAGCAAAAAGATTTTCTGCTTGTGGTGGAAATTTTGCTAATGTAAAAACAGGAGTATTAAGAAAAAGTCCTGAAAATGGATGGGCTTATTTGATAAATTTAATTATAAAAGAAAAGCCCCTGGTATGAGGGGCCTCTTTGTTTAATTAAAAGTATCTTATGTTTCAATTACAAAAGTAATTCAAAATTATTTATAAAACAAATAAAATTAATTAAAAATAATTTTTATTATGTAAATAATTTTTATTATTTTTACCTAAAATAAATAATTAAATTTTATTAAACCAATGGATAAACAAGTAAAAAAAATGCATCCTGAAGTAGAAGCTACTGCAGAAGAAAAACCAACTCCAAAATCATTTACTATTGTTACAGAAGACATTAATGAGTTAACTGTATGTATGGAAGATATTATTAAAAGTCCTTATGTTAAACAAGTGTTATATGGGGTATTAAACAAAATATTAAAACCTAATTTTTAACAGTCTTATTTTTATGTGTGACCCCATTACTAAGCAAGCTTAGTAGCGGGGTTTTTTTTATTTTATATAGAATTTCCTGCTTGAAGTACATAAAGTTCAACTATGCTTGAAAAATTATGACTGGTATCCATAGCAGCTACACCCCATACATTAGAAGTTCCAGGAAGTAGATTACTTATGTCTAAATAAGTATTTGTAGTTCTTGCATAAAATTCAAACACAAGAGTAGAACTATTTTGTTTATAAACTGTATAATCTTTGATTGCTTTATTGTCAGTAGAAGCATCCCAATTTAATTTAAAAGTGGTTTCTCCTATAAATAATGCAACTAAATTAGTAGGATTTGAAGGAGCTGTTGTATCAGGTATAATTACAGGATAAAGTTCTGGATGTCCATAACAACCAGATGTCCAAAGTATATTCTCATATATTTGAATTATTACCCCATTTAAATCAACTTTATATAAATCAATATACCTATAAATATCCCCTAAAGAAATTTCTGTTCTTACAAAAGTAGTAATATAGTAAAATCCACCTACTACAGGAGTTACTCTCATATTATCCTGATATAATACACTTCCAAGAGATAAAAGTTCTCCTATATTTTTATATACTGGTGTAAGAACTCCTAAATCACTTTCAAGTATTTCAGAACATTGAGTAGTAATATGATTTATATTTACAAGTTCTTTAAAATATACATTTGGAATTAATTCTGCTAAAATTACATCTACATTATAAACAGACTCTAAAACAACTAAAGAAGCTATTTTATTCATATCATATTGTGGTTTTGGCTCCCAATCCATTACTGAAACATTAAGGGGTAAATTACCTGTTAACCCTGTTGTGACTAAAGATAAATAAATTGAATTATTTTTTAAAGACTTCCAAAGACTACTACCAGAATATACTAAATCAAAAGAAGTGCTTAAAATATCATTAAAATGAGTTAATTTAGTGCTTCCTGCAGCAATTTTATATAAAACATTTCCTTGTGTGCTAAATATAGCAGAGTTTATTTTTAATAAAATATCATAGGGTAATGGTGCATTTAAAGTAACTGTGTAAGCTGCTATTAAATTTCTATCAGTAGAATACTGTTTTGCCCCATTAACATCCATATAGAAGGATACAGAAGGATATACTATGCTTAATGAAGTACTTACTAATGTACCCGTAGGATATCCTCTAAAAGACATCATATCTTGAGGTTTTTTATTTTTAGCATCTTCTAAATACCCATATAGTAAAGAAGGATTTGTAAATAAAATAAGTTCCCCTAAATCTAAGCTTAAATTTTCTAGTTTAAGTATATAAGAACTAGGAAAAGTTCCTGTCAATAAGTAAGTAGAAATTACTGCTTTATTAATAGAACCCTCTATCCAATCAGGATTATTACCAAATAAAGATACAGGAGAACCATTAACACCTGTATCATTAACTGGAACTCTAGTTCCATTATGTTTATTATTCCAAACAGTGTTTAAAATATTGGTATATTGCATTATTTAACTTTTTCTAGAGTTATGGTTTTAGGTTTTCCACATTTTGAATCTGCTGTAACAGTACCTACTTTTTTACCAAATAATCTAATTTTAAACCCTAAAAAATTCCACGGTTTTCTTTCCCAGCCACCAACAATAACAATATCATTATCCCAAATTCTTTCCTTTACTTTAATTTCAAGTGTATCATTTTTATAATCTAAAGAACCCTTTATAAGTAAACAAGCAGAAGAATCTTGCCATTGTTCACTTATTGCTATATCATTTTTAATATATTGTATAATAGGACTTGTATTGTGTATTTGAATTATTGTATCTATATGGGTTTCATTTATAAAAGCTAAATTTTCAATTTTTTTATACTTAATTTTTAAATTTTGTAATAAATGCTCTAATTTTTTATTAGAATTTATATACTTAGTTAATTCTTTAGTACTTTTAAACTTAAATTGAGCTGTATTAATAGAATCTAATAATAATAAGTTATTAAAATTATCTTCTTGACGTTCTTTTTCACTTTTTTGATATATTATTTCTTTTCTAGCTTTAAGAAGTCCTAAGCCTAAAATTACTATAATAATAATTAAAATATGTTGGTATTTAATACCTTTTAATATTTGTATCATATTTATATATTTATTTGAAAATGCATCCAATCTCTATTTTTTTCTACTCCTAAATTAATAAATCCATATTTATAAAATATATCAATCATAGGTTTATATTCTGGTCTAGCAAATCTAGCAGTAGCTGATGTTTCATGTAATAAGTTTCTATCTGGGTCTAAATCAATTGCTAAACCCCAAGCATGAAAACTAAGTAATTTACTATTACGACTTAATCTATAATTAAAACAACCTCCAAAATCATCTAATTGATATTCTTTAATTTTTTCTAGCCCATAACAATCTAAAATTTCTATAAAGACCGCCAATAATCTTGAAGCTATAAGTTTATGACAACTCATTCTAGTAACATATACACTAGAGTTCCAGTTTAATCTCATAGGATATGGTAAATTTATAATAGTAATATATCCTTTTCCCGTAGAATTAGGCTTACCATATTTTTGTAAAAGATATGTTCTAGATATTAATTGAGTCATTAGTTTTAGTTTTTATATTAGTATATGCTTGAATTACCGTTTTAACATCAACAGTACCCTGAGCAATTAAATAGATAATTGTAATAAACATCCATTCTTGACCATCAATCTTATTATTCCATAATAAAATAGTAGCTATAATCCAAGCTAATAATTTTCTGCTGTATAATTTAGTTAATATAAAATGCATTTTCATATTTTAATTTTTAGTAATTTTTTTTTAATTGAATATCTAATAATTTGTGAACAATTAAATTAGTACTATTATTAAGTTCAGCATTTTTTTCTATAATAGTATATAATTTTCCAAAATCAACATTATGTCTTATTAAAATTAATGTATCTGAACCATAAAATTCTTTTTTAATGTCTAAGATTTTTTTATCCAAATCATTTTCAAAGATTAATTTGTCTTCTCTATTAGTCCATTCAATAACTTTTTGTGTTTGAGCAGGAGATTCAAATCTTAAATTTTTATAAACATTATCATTATACCCAACAGATTTAGCCCACCCAAATAAAGATATAATAGTTGTTATTATTGAAATATAAAGTATTATTTGTTGTGGGGAGCTAAAAAATTTTTTCATAATATAGAATTAAATAATATTAATATTGTAGCAAAAAGACCCCACAAAATATCTTTAATATCAAATGTTCCTAATTTTTGAGCTCTATCTCTAACAATTTCTTTATAAATAAAAATCAATAAACATAATATAAACCCAATAATTTTAATTTTTAAGCCCCAAAATATTCCAGGTACTACTATAAATAAATACCCTAACATAGAGGCTAAAAAGAAATGCTCTAATTTATCCCCTTTTATTTTATTTACTGTAAATAAAATAATTTCTATAAACTTAAATAAAATTTTCATACTACAAAGCAGTAGCAATTAATTGTAAATCTGCATTAAGCTCAGCTAATCTGGACGTAAGCATATTAATCTCAGATTCTAACTGAGATTTACTAAGTGTTCTAATCAAAGTTTTTACTTGCACAATTGACCCATCTACTGCTTGAGCATCTTTATATTCATAAATGTCATATAAGTCTATTGGTACTTCATTTACTACGGATTTAGCTTCTACTATCATAATAATTTAATTATATAATTTAAGAGTACTAAAGTAATGATATTAATTAAATAAAAAAATTTTATTTTTATTGTCCTCCTGGCTGTGTTACAGCGGTATCATTGTTATAAGTAGATAAATTATGCGAAGTATCTTCTGCTTGTACTGCCCAATTTGAAGTAGTTCCCGCAGTTAATCCTGTAAATGTATAACTTGTATCTGTTACATTTTTAAACCAACTTCCATCTTTATACACCCTATATCTAAGAATAGCTACATTATCCGTAGAAGCATTCCAGTATAAATATAATTCTGTATTAGAAGGAAAAGAATAGCTTATACCAGTAGGTTCTGTTGGTACTTCTGTATCTAACATAGTTACACCTAAAGAAGTAGATAATTCAGACTCATTATTTGAATAATCTTGAGCAGATACTTGCCAAATATTATAACTTCCATTAGCTACTATAGCATCATAAGAAGTAATAGTTTTATCTATATAAGTTTGAGCTACACTATTTTTATAAACTATATATCTCTGTAATCCAGAACCTCCTGAATCAGTAGAACCTGTCCAATTAAGTGTAAAAGTTGTAGCTGTTATATTAGTTGCTGTTAAATTAGTAGGTACAGAAGGAGCTGTAAAATCTTGTGTAGCCATTATCATCATTATTCCTCCTAACATATTAAAAGCCTTTACGTATTCCTAAAAATAATAAATTTGTACCATCTCCTTCAAAAGATAAAATATCTGTTTTATTAGGAGCAGTACTTAAAATAGGTGCACTAGCATCTCCCCAATTAAAATTAGCTCCCCATGTTAAAGTTCTACCACCTACAGAATCTTGTGTTATCCTTAAAGTATAGGTAGCTCCATCTTTTACTAATGTAGGATTAGCTATTGAAGCATTTCCAGTCAATGTAACTTTAGCTTTTTGAGCCGTTCTACAATTCCAGTTTATTGTAGTAGCATACGTTAAGGTAGCTATTTCAAAATATTGTTGTTGTGTATAAGCATTTTCTATTGATTTTCTTGCATATATAGTAGATATATCAACTCCATTAATATAACAAGCAGGGGTGTCTATTGAACTATTAAAAATGACTTTAGCTGCTCCTTCATCAAAATTAACTTCAATCGCACCCGCTGCTATTGCAAAAGAAGATACACTATATTTTAAAAAATCAAATCCTGAGATATAAGAATCTTCTCCTGTAACAACTATTTTATCTGTTATTTTAAATTCTCCAGTATTATATTGAATAGTTCCTGCCTCAGGAACTGTCATATAAGGTCCTGCTGTAAACTTTAATGGCGCTGTGCCTGCTGTTGCTGTTCCTGCTTTTAAATGAAGGGTAGCTGTTGGTAAGGTTGTTCCTATTCCAACGTTAGTGCCATTCGTATAAACAGGGCTATTACTCAACCCGCTTATATCTGAAATATGATAAGGTATATAGCCATCTGTAAGATTAGTTAGTTTAGCTGTTGTAGCTTGGATTGTTGAAGTAAATGAAGCACTGCCATTAACTTGCAACTTATCTACTGTGTTGTCTGTGGTTGTATTTATTAGGACGTTGCCAGTACTTGCTTCAATAAGTATATTATCTATATTATTTGTTCTTATTGCTAAATTATGTCCTGTGTTTGTTCCCAAATACATTCTTGTATTTGTTTCATCATAACCTATAACGGCTGAAACTTGGCTTCCACTTCGTCCAAAGGTTGCAATATGATTAGAAGTTCCTGGGAGTGTTAGAATAGCCTCAACGTGTAAAGGAGTTATTGGTATCATAGTTCCTATACCTACATTTTTGCCATTATTAAAATAACTATTATTAGAATTACCTGCAATATACACTGTAACACTTCCACCAGAATTATATAATGAAAAATCTCCTCCTGATGCATTTCCTATTCTTGCTACACTTAAACCACCAACTTCGTGTATTATGAAATTGCCTCCCTTAATATCTAATAATTCACTTGGTGCTATAGTTCCTATTCCAACCTTGCCAATATAATCAACAGTAAATTTCTCTACCCCATTACTTAATAATCTAAATTTAACCCCATTGCCTCCTAATTTCCAATTCCAAGAACCTGGACCAGTTAAATTATATTTAATGTCAGCAAAACTTGGTTGTGGTAGTGCTAATGTCGCTATTTCTAATTTTTCTCCTGGGTTGGTAGTTCCAATACCTACGTTGTTACCCTTAAAATAAATTCCTGTAGTAGAAGAAGGTCCAATCCAAGATTCAGCTAAAGTTGTTAAAGGATTTAATGAAGTTAAATTTAAGATGCCACCTGTCATAGTATCTCCAGCTAAAGGTAAATAATTATTTACAGTATCAAAACCTACTTCAAAAATTGTGTTATCACTATGTTTAGAATATAGTTTTTTATCAGCTGTATTTATTGCTAATTCTCCTATATCTAAATCCTCTACTGCAGGTACTCTTGTAGCTACAGTAGAGGTTTTAATTTTTATTTTACTTGCCATAATATATATTATGTTATGTTAATTCTATATAGAATATATTAATTAATTACATAGGACTTCCTGTCTGCGTAACTGATAAACTTGTTGATAATAAAGATACATTTCCTGCAGCATCTCTAGCTTGAACATACCAAATATTGGTATCTCCAGGTAATAAACCAGAAATTGCTTTAGTAGTTGTATTACTCTTAATCCAAAATGCCCAATTTCCTTGAGTATTATCATTTTTATAAATATAATATCCTGTAACAGCTACATTATCTGTAGGAGCTACCCAACTAAGTGTAAAGGTAGTATCTGTAATTAAACTAGAGGCTAATCCTGTAGGAGCTGCAGGAGCTGTAGTATCTGATGGAGCTCCAAATGTACCACCATCTATAACAGGGATAGATATTACTCCTGTAGCACTAACCACCGCATCTCCACTAAATTCAGTCCAAGTTGCTACACCATTAGATTTCCACATAAGAACTTGTGAAGGAATACCTCCTGGTGGTATATGTTTATACCCAGGTGTAGTTGGATGAACATAAGGAATTACTCCACTATCTTTAATTAATTTTCCTGAAGTTCCATTAAATACTGCTATATGATTATCAGTAGAAGAAACTGGACCTACTACAACTCCATCTGTATTTGATTGAGCAACTGTCCAATCAGTGTTAATTCCTCCTGAAGTTCTATCCACGGTAGCTAATAACAAATCTCCTATTTCAGTTACTATTCCTTTAATAGTTCCTGCTTCAATTACTTTATAAGTCCAACCAGCATTATATACTGTTAAAGCATTAAATGCAGCTATAGTAAAAGTACCACCTGCTCCAATTGTACCTTTAAATATCATAGCATCACTATTAGCCAATAATACAGCTGTGGCATTATCTACATAACCTTTAACTGCATTTTGTGAGGGTACTAATACATCACTAGTACCTAAACTAGTGCTAGTTGCTATTGAACTTTTAAGAATATAATTAGTTGCAGTTTCTAAGGCCATAGTTCCTAAAGTTAACCAAGAAGGAGCTGCTGCTCCATTTGATTTTAAAACTTGACCTGTACTACCAGCAGCTAACGTTCCTACAACTGAAGCTCCATTACCATAAAGTAATGTTCCAAGTCCTGTAAAAGCTGATTTAGGTACTGCATTAGTAGCCAAAGTTCCTTGAGCTGAGGTTGCAACTCCACCAGCTTGAACTACCCAGGTTGAACCATTCCCAATAATAACATTACCATTAGTAGGACTTAAACTATTAATAGTAGATAAAGCACTAGGAAGTGTATAACTTATTTTATTTCCCCCAGGAGTTACACCATCTCCAACAAATATTTCTTTAGTATCTGTGGTAAATGCAGGTTCGCCAAGTTCAAATACAACAGAACTCCTGTTAACTTCTAAACCTGTTTTGAATTTAATTAAATTTGCCATAATATTTATTTTTTTATTTAAAATGTTCCCCCACCTATTACAGTAGAATTTACATATAATGCACTTACAAATGGATTAATAGTATCATCTCCATCATTAATTAAAGTAGATGTTGTTATTGGATTTGATTGAGTAAAAGCCATATTCCAGTCATTTATATTATTTTGAGTTATATTTTTTACCCATATAGGTACTGTTGGGTCTGTTTCTATTAAATTGTACGTTAATGTATTTGTATTTACATTTAATGTAAACCCTTCAAAGGTAACTATATTATTGTTAATTACAACATTATTATTTATCCCATCTGAAATTACCCATGAATTATCATAATTTGAATTAGAAGGACCACTTCCTATTAATATAAAATTAGCAGCTACATGTTCTGCATCCCATTCTATAATACCACCTACAGTATTAATATCTGAAACATTATGAGTATGATTTAATGGGGCTTGTTGTATATGAGTGTGATTAATTAAAGCATACCCATCTAATTTATTCTTTAAATCTATTTGAGTATCTATATTTCCAGCTATAGTTCCCCAGGAACCTCCACTAGAAGCTGTTATTTTTATCCAAGTATTTGTATTACTGTAATATTTATAATCTGCATCTTCATCTATAACATGAGTTACTAAATGATTAAATTTAATAGCTATTGTAAATAAGTCATTAAAAGTAGCAACACTTGTACGAGTATCTATAGGAGCAGGTACATTTACTATAAAATTAGTATTTAGTGATTTAGACATATTTTACCAAGATAATAATGGAATCCTCTTCCATAAATTTGTATTTACACAAATATAAAAAAAGTTTGTGTCAAATGAAATATTATTTACTGCCCCAGCACTATTACTAGTACTAGGCGGAGTTGTATATATTAAAGAAATACTTGGAGTTGAACCAGCTAAAATTATATTAGTAGCTGTTATATTTCCAAATACTGTTGTATTACCTGAAATATTTCCACCTGATTTTTCAAATTTTGAATTTAAAATAGTGTATAAATCTAATTGAGTAGTTATATCTCCTCCTATAGTTCCCCAAGAACCTGCTGTAGCTACATAAGTAACAGGAGTCCAACCTGTACTTTTATAAATGTAAAATTTATCTTCTGATAAAACATAAGTATTTAAACCTACATATACTATTGGAATTAAACTTAATTCCTCATAAGTAGCTACAACAAATCTACTATCCACAGGATAAGGTGCATAAATAGTAAAACCAGTATTTAAGATTTTACTCATACTGATAAAGTTAAAGAATTATTTAAAGGACTTCTATAACTATACCTATATACAGAATAAGTTAATGAAAATACTTGCACATCTATAGGACTTTCTATAAAATTACCAGCTCCAATAGGACCTGAATTTAAAGTATCTACATACCAAGATGTATAACTAGCACCTTGTTTTAGAACTGCAATCCAACCTTGTTCTAGGTTAGTAGTATTCATAGCAACTATAACAGAATTTAATGTATTTTGTAAAGGTATTATAGTACCTGCTAAAATATCACTGGAAGTTACAGGCATTACAATATCTTCTCCTGTAATTTTTTTACCCATATATGAGGGGTAAAAAGAAGATATAGATTTAGTTATAGGAGATATATTACTACCACTTAAAGTCCAAGTAATAGTTTTTGAAGTTGAAAAATTATAATTTTTTGTGGGGTTAAATATTATACTACCATTAGAAACAGGTTCATTAATTAAAATATTTTCTGAATCATTTAAAACTAAATTTTGAGCATCCCCTGTTGTATTCCAAGTAATTTGGTCTAAGAAAAAACTTGTTCCTGTTTCAATTTGTGTATCCATATAAGAAGGAAAAACAAGATTAGAAACTGAAGCTACTGGAGGTGGAAATAATATATTAACTATATCTAAAAGTACTGTATGTATAGGAGTGCCTATTGGATAAGTAGAATTTAATCCTACACTTAATAAGGTAGGTTGTAATAAAGAATCTCTATCTAAACTAGCTTGATTTACTTCATTTATTTGAGCAACTAATCCAGTATAGTTATTATTTACCTGTGTATTTATTGGAAGAACAATATCATTAATTTGATTTATAGTAGCGAAAGAACTATTATTAATTATAGAAAATATAGGAGTTACTAAGTCAAAGTAAGGATATTCTATTAATGAATATTCTACCATTAAATAATCTATTATTTCTTGCCTATCATCAAAACTCCAAAGTAATGTTTCATTTAATAAATCTTCCATTACATAAGATAATACAATGATTTTATTAATATGTTCTACTGTAATATCATTTCTAATACTTTCTTCTGCAAGAATACTTCCTAAGGAAGCAATTTTTTGTCTAATTTTATTTATAAAATCAGCTTCTGCTAGGGATACTACTTTATTATTATACATTTTATGATAATTTACCTGATGAAATAATTGAGTTTGTGTTATTAATTAAGGCATAAAAATTAACCCATGTAGATAAAGCCCAATTATATAATAAACTAGCTACTAAAGCTGATACATAGTCTAATTCTACCCTATTATATGCTGCATCTGTTACAAAATCTGAAGTAGCTAAGTTTTGTTTCATTTGTTTTATGTAACTAAGTAGTAAAGAATTTTTATAGTTATAAATATGGTGTAACACAGGAACTTCTAATACTCCTGAATATACAGCTTTATCTAATACATCTTCTAAAGTTGTAAGAACCCAATCATTTGTATATATATATAGTAAATTATCAACATCTACTACTACATCCCCTTCAGCAGGAGTTACTAGAATATCTTTTTTATTAAATGCATAAACTAATATAGAATATCTACCATCTATTTCCACAAGTATATCCCAAGAAGTAACTGTAAAAGGACTTATATTAGAAAATTCAATAATCTCAGGAGTACTACTATTTCTATACTCAGTTTTAATAAATACTCCATATTCATTTCTACCATTAAGACTATCTGTCCAAACAGACTCATCTGTAACTGTTAATAAATTACTAATAGAGTTTAAAGTTGTCGCTGTTAAATTAAATGTAAATGCCATATTATTAATTATTTAGTTTAAATTAAAGAATACACTTTTAGCTTTAATACCCTCAGGGTTAAAAGTGACTATTTGTTTATATCCAGGGCTTAATTGTCCTGCTCTCCATAAAGCTTTGTTTTTACCCTTCTTCCAACCTGTTTCATATTCTTCTAAAGGGTCTGTAAATATTTGACCAAGTAAATCTATTGAATTAACTAGTAATGATGTAGATGCAGCTGGTGTTTGAAATAACCTTAAAGTTTCTTTTGGATTAATATAAGCAAATAATTCAGTATAAGCTCTATTAGTTTCATATAATAATAATTCGTATGAACCTAATACAAATTTATCTTTAAAGTTATCCTTATCATATTTATCTTCCATATACTTAGCACCTGCACCTAATAACATAGCAGCTATGAAAGCTAAAGTTATAGCAGAAGTTTCCGTAATAATTCTTCGCATATTAGCTTTTTCATGTGGAGTAAGGTTTTGCCAGTCTTCTTTTGCAACATCAAATTTTAACTTTGATAAATCTTTTATTAATTTGACTCCAACTCTAGCTCCTGTTCTATAAAATCCTTCAACATCTTGCTCTAATAATGTATTATACTTATTAACTGAAAATCGTCTTAGAGCTCCCTCATAAGCCCATTTTCTAAATTTTAAAACTAAAGCTAATCTACCATCTTGTTGCATAGCTGTGGCAGTAGTTTCATTATAATTTCCGTGTACTTTTCTTAATAAAGCATTAGATTTATTTGTAATAATATCTTCTTGGTCTGTATCATAAGGAACTAAATTATTACTTGAATCTTTTACATAAAAATCTTTAATAACTAATTCTCCATCTTTTACTGAGTGCATATCAAAAACATTGCCTATAACAGCTCCTGTCTTATCATAAGCTTTTGTATTTATTAAAATAGATAAACCTAATTTCATTTGCATTTGATGTTCTCCAATATTGCTAAATATAAAAGCAAGGTCAGAAGTAAGAAGTCTGGAAGCTTTATTATCTCCTGTATTAATTTCTCCTCTTGGTGTAAACTCTTGTAATATATTATACCTTTGCTCTAATAATCCTAATAAACTTTTTGGCACTCTTTGTCCTACATCTCCTAACATAGAGCCTAAATTTGAGTAATAAATTTTACCTGCTTCTACTGCAGATTGCATAGTTACATATTCCCCAGCTATAGATTCTACCATATTATTATATGAACCTACACTAAAATTATTAATGCCACTAGTAAGATTAAGTGCTAATTGTATCATAGAAGTACTAGAACCTAATCTTCTAAGAAATTTATCATTATCTATTTTATACCCAAATAAATTTGTAATACCTAAATCTATAGATTTTACACCATAAATTTGCATATCCATAAATTGGTCAAACATTTTTAAAGCTTGACTACCCTCTCCTGACATAGTTGCTGCAAAACCTTCTTTATCTTTAATTACTTTTCCAGAACTATCTAATAAATTATAAGACCTGGGGCGAGCTAAGTTAGTTCTAACAGATTCTAAAAAAGGTAAAATAGCATTTTTTTCAGCATAATTAGTAGCCATAGCATGAAAAGATTGTAATACAAACGCTAAATCTTTGGATAAAAACTGAGAAGTTACCTTAGCCGCTTCTTTAGATGCAAACTCATCAGCTACTTCTTCTGCTTTTTCTACACTATATCCTTGGGATATTAGTATATTTTTTTCTTTTTCATATATTTTATTATAATCTCTAGAATCATATTTTTGGGTAAAAAATAATGGTATTTGTTGTAATGGTTTACCATTTACATCTAGTTTAGTACCTTTATCTGTATCAAGATTAGACCTAGATAAACTTTTTTGCATCTCATCTACTGTATTTTTATAAATATCACTTGCTGAGCTTGAATGTATTCTTTCATAAGTTGATTTTAATACTGTAGGTATTCTAGTACCTAATTTAGCCCCATAAGTATTAGCTAATCTTCCTTGCAACATACTATAAGTACTGTTAAAAAATTTTAAAAATTCGTACAAAGTAGGATTAGTTTGTTCTATTTGTCTAACTTTATTATATCTAGCATCAGCTTCTCTATCTTTTCCATTTGTAAATTCTTCTCCTATGTCTAAAATATGAGTAGTATTATCTTCAGCTGTGTACAATAAATCTGCAAATACAGCTTCTGCATTTTTACCTTTATTTTCTAGTTCTAATTTTTCTAAGATATCACTTAAATCTTTGTTAAACTCTATAGCTTCTCTTCTCTTTTCATTTTCCACATTAGCTACCTCTTTTCCTACTGAGGCTAAAATTCTATCCCCAGAATCCCCTATATAACCCATTAACTTTTCGTACCATTTAATATCTTTAGGACTATTCTTTAACCATTTTCTAATATCATTTTTATTCCAATTAGGGTTAGAGGCTGCTAGTTTTTCTACTGTATATTCAAAACTTTTATTTAGGTACATAAATTCTATCTCAGATAATTGTTGTAAAGCTCCCTCCATATCCCCAAATACTTCTTTAAATAAAGAGGTAATTTCTGGGTCACCATAAATAGTATTTTTAATATCATAAATAACATCATACATTTTAGATACTTTATAACGACTAGAAAATTCCTGCATATTTACCTCAGATTTTCCCATTAATTTGGTCATACCTTTAAATAAACCCCCTATATGTTTTTCAGCTAAGCCTAAGAATTTTGGAATACTTATATCTATACTACCCTCTTCTAAAGATTGGGCTAATTCTTCTAATCTTTCTAAAGTAACCTTATGTTTATCACTAAATTGTAATTTTTTTATTTGTTCTCTAACTACTTTTTTAACTTCTCCTAAAGTATTAATTATATTTTTATATACTTGTGCTTTATTATCTAGTTCAATTTTATTATATTCAACATCATTTAAATATTTACCATTACTTAAAGCATCAAATTTAGGTTCTCCATTAGAGTCTAAAAGTTTCTCATCTACAGCCCCTTCTTCCCAATCTCCAAAAGCTTGTTTAAAAGGGATAGTTCTTGTATAATAATACATATTTAACAATTCATCTGAATTTCCTGCTATAGTGGCTAAAGATTTAAATAAAATTGAATCTTTACCATTAGGAGCTTTTATTGCAATTGGACATACCATATACTAACAAATTATTATTTTATTAATTAATTCTTCTTGAGATTTTGAAGTAAAAAAGATTCCAGTTACAGAATCTGGGTTTAACGTAAATGTACGGGTAAGTATTTCTACAAAAACAGTATTAAAATCTCTTCCTTGAACCCTCATTTTTCTTTTTGTTCTTACTTTTACATCATCTAAAATTGTATTTAAATAAGTAGAAATAATATCACCATCAATATTTTGATTTTTATTTAAATAAGTTTTAATATTGTCTAAACTTTTAATCATTTGAGCTTCGGTTTTAATAGCACCTAAATCAGGTATTGCTTTTTTTACTACAAAGTTAAGCTTTTCTTGGATACTTTTTAATTTTAATGTATATTCAGATTCTTTATTAATTTCTAAAATTTCTCTACCTTTAGAATTAGCTATATAATTAACTGAATCTACAGAAGCATTAAAATAAGAAGGACCATTTTGATATTCAAAAACAAAATCAGGAACACCCAATGGAACTAATTCTTCTCCTGTTTTAGTGCTATATAATTTTAATTCTTTACCTTTGAAATCATAAGAAGTATAATAATTGCTATTGCTATACTCTAGCTCTTCTAAACTAGGTAAAGCTAAATTTTTAAAATTATTTAGTACATATTTTACAGCAAACTCAGTAGGAGAAAAATCCCTACTATCATCTACATAATTTAAATTTCTAAAATATTCTATAATAGAATAATTATTTTTATCATTTGTAGAGTAACTATAATGAGCTATAGGTGGAATACTTTCCACAAAAGAATATTTAGTTCTAGAGAACCCATAAACTGCCATAGCATAGTTATATAAACTTTTAGCTAAAGCTGGATTAGTTTTCATTAATTCTTCAAAAGAGGACATTAATTCTTTTTTTGTATCAGCAGCTAAAGAAGAACGAGTTAAATTTTCCATTACAACAAATTCCTTATTTTTAACTGGAATCAACTTCAGTTGACTAATAAAAAAATTTTCTTCATATTTATTTACTAAATTATTTCTATATCTACGTATTAATTCTGCAGTAGATTTTGCATTACCTATTGTAGTCAAAGAAGCAGCTAACCCATTTTCTAATTGTTCTGCAAAAGTGCTAGTTTTAGTAGCATTAGCCTTAGTACTGTGAAATAAATAGGTATTATATTGATTAAACATTCTTGTAAACTCTAAAGGGGTTAAAGTACGTCCTAATATTTCTCTAAATTCTAGAGCTAATTTAACTCCTACAGGAGAAATTTCAGGACTTAATCTAAGCTGTGTTTGAGTTGGATAATCAATACTGTATTTTTCAAAAGCAGATAAATAACTTTGATTATACTTTATAGGATTAACCTTAAACATACTATTATCTGGTTTAATTCCTAACTTCTTTAGAACATCTACATCTTGTACTAATTTTATATTTCTAGTATCGGGAATATCTGCTAACATTGAATCAAGGTCAAGAGTCATTTTTTGAAGATGAACTGTAGAACTTTCTGTTTCTTCAACAGTTTTAAATTTATTAGTATAATTAGTAACACCTTTTATTGAACTTATATAAGTACCATCTTCATTATAAACAAGTTTTAAAGGTATAATATATAATTCTTTAACTTCAAAATTATGTTGATTTCTCATTAAAGCAGCTAAACCATTTAATTGTTTTTCATGTTTATCATATCTAGAAGTTAAAAAGTTTTCTCTTTGAAGTTTTGTAAATTTATTAGAATACTCAGAACTATGAGTAACTCTCATAGTTTTTAAATCATAAATTCTAATATTAGATTTACTATCCACTGTCATAATATCCATCTCTCCTGCAAGCTTAAGTTTAATATCATAAACTCTAAGTAAAGTTTCATCACTTATATATTTTTCCCCATTAACTTCAAATTTATCAGCTAAATCTTCCAATATATTTTTTAATTGAGTATTAGCTTCATCCGATAAAGCTGGAGATTCTACATAATTTTCTGTAGAACTTAAAAATTTTCTAACAATACCATCTATGGTGCTTCCAGCATTTGTAGGTGCTTTATTAGTACTACTATAATCTTCATCTTTAAATAAAGTTGCTGTTAATCTATTAAATTTTTCAGTCTTTCCATCTTTTATTAGAACATAATTTTTTTCTGTAGGTCTAGTTAATTTTTCAGATGCATCTGATATAGTATCAATAATATTTTGTTGAGTATCTTTTTTAAATTCCTGACCTCTTTGGGTAATCTCTATATTACTAGTATATACAGTACCATAATAATTATTAATTTTAAGTTTAACTGCTTCTAATTTAGTATTATTATAATCTAAATCTTCTAAGTATAACTTAGTAACATCTATTGCTGTTATTAACGTTTGTTGATTTACACTTTCTCCTTTTCTAGCTAAAAATTTTTCAAAAGCTTCTGTAAAAGAAGTAATAGGTAAATTTAAAGCTGTAAATTCTGGAACTAAAGAATTATTTTCTTGAATATAATCTTTATTAACCATAGAGTCATTAATTTGAACTGAAATATCCTCATTAACTTTCACTTGTGTATTTTTCTTAGTATTTATGTAAGTACCCTTAATTCCTGCATAAGCTTTATAAGCTCCTATTAATTGTCCTGTAGTTGTAGGTGCCCCTTTATCTCTACTAAGAGTAGTAATTACTTTTGATAAATCTTTAAATATATTATTATAAGCTATAAATTGTTTTAAAGCTACTACTTGAGATTGTGGTGTATTATCTTTTCTTACTAATTCTGCTGTATTAATATCATAATTTTCATTTGCCCTTGTTTCTACGGCTGAAATTTTAACTCTTTTATCTATACCAAAATCATTTTTTGCATTTTTTATTACTTTTTTCATAGCCCCTAGTTCACTCATAGAGGTATTATAGTTAAAAAAATCTTTTGCCATACTCTTAATAATAGGGGCATTAATTAAAGATACAGCAAAACTAACTCCATAACCACCTGCTATTAAACCTAAAACTACATTAGAGGTAAATTCATTTATATTTAATTTCCCTAACAAAGGGTTATTATTATTATCTACTGCTGCGTTATTAATTTCTACAATATCACTAAGTATAGAAGTAGCTTTTGTGCCTATAGTTCCATCTTCTTTAAATACAGGAACTATAACTTTTTCATCCATTAATGTATATTCTTTTCCTGCAACTACAATAGGTGTTTCTAGTTCTAATCCTATAATTTTAGATAAAACTGCAATTTTATTAGCTACCGCAGACCTTTCAATCATAATTTTACCAGAAGCATTAATTCTTCTAGCATCTTCTTGTGCTTCTAAACTAAAAAAATTAGCTCCTGTAGGCTTATCCCCAAATATTTTTACTAATGATTCTAACGTTTTAGTATTATTAGGTTTAATCATTTCAGCTAAATATGCAGGAGAAGATAATACAGCTTTATGAAATTCATAAATATATGCTTTAGCTTGAGATTCAGATTTAAATTTAATATCTTGTATAGGTTCTTTAAAAGAATGAACTTTATGTAATTTTTTATTTTTATAGGAAAAGTCAGATAATTCTAATGTTATTTTGTCAAAGTCAAAGTCAGAACTAGCTTGTTCTACGATTTCAGCTGGAATTTGAGCAATATTATTATAACTACCAGGGAAAAATTCTTTAATTTTAAATGGAGCCATAAAGCTTTTACCCATAGTTGGAATTCTATAAAATACACCCTCATCTAAACCTGCTTGTTTTACTTTTTCTAAGTCAAATTCATTAGTATTAGGGTCAGTAAAGTGACTTAATATTTCAGCATATTTATCCTCTATAGTTTTACGTTTAGCTTTATTCCAAGCTATTCTAGTAGCGTTTTTATAGTTAACTGCAGTAATCTTTTTTTCTCTATTTAATTTTTCTAGTATTTTATTCTCTACTAAATTAACTTTAATATCTTCAGAAGTTACAGAATGTGCTGCTAAAGTTTTTAATTTTGTTTTAAAGTAAGAAGCAGAAATTCTAATCTCCGCAGGTAATACTGTTATTTCTGAACTTACATCTTCTCCCTGTACTATTCTTTCTACATAAGAGTTTAATAATTCTTTATTAGTAATCTCTACTCCTTTTAAGGTTCCTAGCCTTAAAAATTTAAGGTCACTAGCTATATTTAAATCTGAACCAGTATTTTTAGTTCCTATAGAACTAATTTGAACAGCACTAAACCCTGGTAAAGTTTGACGAACAGTATTTTTATTAAATGTACTGTTAATAGTGGAGCTTATTGATTTATTTACAGTAGGAAATGTTAATGGAAGAAGCAATTGATTATTTACTATATCAAAAGCTTGCTTAAAATAATCACTATTAGAAGAAGAACTAGCCTCTTCTTTTTGTATAACCGCCCTTACAATACTAGGCGTATTTATGTCTCCATTTTCTGTAATAAATTCTGCCTTAGCTACCTCTCCACCATTAGATACTAAATAAGTTAAAGCAGAGTTATAAGCTACCCTAGCTACTTCAGCTTTAGTAGCATTACCATTAATATGTAAAGTATTATTAGGAATAAATTCAGCTTCTATTTGTTTTCTTATTTGAGTACCAAATGTGTTTTCAGTTTTATCAGAATCATAACCATCCTGTGGATGTCTTACCGATTCATTATAAATTGTAGTAGGTATTCCCTTATCTAAATCTTCTATATTAGTTATATTAACAACACCAGATTTTACTGCGGCTGCTGTTACTATTTCTACAATATCTCCTTTTTTTAATCTTTTTGATATTTTATCTAAAGTAGGATACTTAGGTTTTCCATTTTCATTTAATTGCTCATAAAAAGTAGGAATTGCATAAGTTACTGCATATTTAAAAATTAAAGGTACTAATAATTTATTTTTGTATTGTAATCTATTATAAAAAGCTTTCTCTACGGGTATATTTATATTTATATCAGGATTTGGTTCCCCTGGTTTCCATTTTAATAATTTATCTATGTTAGCACTTATTTCTTCACTAGGATAACCTCTAGCTATTATAGTTCTTCTATATCTATCTAAAGACCCTATAGAAGTACCATCAGCTAAAGATATATGTTCATAAGCTTTTGCATTTTCTTCCGAGTTTAATATAGATTGTAATAACTCCGATAACTCTGATTTTACAGTATATTCAGGAATAATAAGAACATTACTAGTTTCTGGCATACCTGTAAACTCTCCAATTGCATATTTAGTTCCTGGAGTTTCCATCAAAGATAAACGTTTATTAATATTTAAGTATTGATTTTCTCCTATCTTAGAAAATGCAGGGTCACCATAAGAAAATAAAGTTTGTTCCCAAGTATAAATAAAATTGGTAGCTATGAAATTTTCTATATCCTCAAACTTAAAGCTAGTATTTCTACGAAAATTATATTTAGAAATTTCAGTAGGGGTATAAATACCTTTTTCTTCCTTTAAAGCTTTATTTTTTATTATATAATCTAAGTCTTTGTTTATCACATCTTTAAATATAACAGCCATAGGACTTCTGTTAGATTCATCTACACTATCAAATAATTGAGCTAAAATTTTAGGTTTATTTTGTTGTGTTATAGGTAAAGTAACTATATCATTTAATTCTGGAAATAATGTAAATTCAAAAGCATTTCCTTTATCTGTATCATTATAGTTAATATATTTAGTAGTAAGTACTTTAGCATTTATTATTCTATCTATTTCACCTGATACTTCGTTATATAACCACTCTTTAACTTCATTATGAATCCCAGGTCTAGTACTTAAATTACCAACACTATCAAATATTGGGTTAATAAGTGCAGGATTTGATTCTTGTCTATTTACTTTATGTACTTTAAGCGTAAATGTAGAACCTCTATCTCCTGAAGTAGGTGTAAACATTCTCACAAAACCACGTTTATTTTTACTATCAAAATAACCCATTAATTTTGTAGATATAGCTTCAGATGGAGAAAGTTTGTCCCAAAGTTTACCTACTACATCAGCTGCGGAGGTTTTTACATCAAATTTATTCACCACAAAAGCATCGTTAGCTTCTTCATTTAACATAGTAGATAATAATAAAGTATTACTATACATAGGGTCTTCTGTATAACCACCTAAAATAGATTCGCTTGATTCTATTCCTGCTAGTTTTTCTCTACCTGCTTTTTGCAGTCTAGCATACATATCAATTAATTCATTAGGTTTATTAAATGGATTAACTATAGTTCCTCTACCAGATAAAAAAGCACCTACATTAACATCCACTGCTTTTTTTGATAATATTTCAGCAAATAAATCTAAATATCTACTCTCTGCTTTTTCAGTTGGAGTATTAATGAATATATTATCCCCCTTTAAAATCCTGTTAGCTAAAACACGTACAGCATTTGCTAATGTTGCAGAATAACTTGCAGAATCACGAAATCTTTTTTTCAAAGCTCTAAATGCAGTTTCACCCTCATAAAGTAAATCATTCATAGTAATATCCGTAAGACCTATTAATCTTAATAATTTTGCAATTTCACCATAGGTATATCTATCCTTATCTATTATCCCTCCTAAAAGTGATTTTTTCTCTCTAGAAGTTGGGTCTTTACCTTCAAGTAAATTATCAAGTATTCTTTGAGCAGCTACTTTTTCAGGGCTAGTTTTTAAAAACCTCTGAAAATTTGTTATTTCCGCTTTCCAATTATCCTGTATAGTCTTATTAACTGTAGTTCTATTTGCATTTACAAAAGTTACTTCCCCATTTAAAGTTTTCAATAATGTAACTAAATCATAATTAGCATTAGAAAATGAAGAGTATAATGCAGTAGATATAGGTTTAATATGAATATCTCCACTAACTGTGTGAAGTATTGTAGGAGGTAAGCCTCTTTCTGCCTGAAGAATTTCTACTAACGGAGCTATTTGTGGAAAAGTTTTTACAGTTTCTTCAAGTCTAGACATCATATCTTCTATATTAGACGTTCCTAACAAAGAATGTACTAATATTCCAAAAGTTTTTTCATAGTTAATAGGAACTACTTCTCCTAAAATATTATACTCATATTGAATAGCTTTCCCAGGTACGTATTTATAATCATCTCGAACTTTACCCCTACGTTTAATAAACAAGCGTACATTTTCTCGTATAGATGCTCGTGTAGGTGTATTTAAATAATCATCTCCATAAGTGTCCTGCTTAGAATCTTCTACTTCTTCTACAGAAATATCTTGACCTTCTTCTACAGCATTATCAATAATCATTTGTGTAACCTCACTTACATTATTTTTATTTACTTTTATATCAACAC
>Ga0210039_1000792_pt1 | contig 31876 bp, 30 predicted proteins | sample CryGeyCG2114_250_3_FD_185460 | JGI IMG/M metagenome (GOLD analysis project Ga0210039, IMG submission 185460) | Groundwater microbial communities from aquifer - Crystal Geyser CG17_big_fil_post_rev_8/21/14_2.50 (SPAdes) (version 2) | ecosystem: Environmental > Aquatic > Deep subsurface >...
ATTTTTGGCGCGCTTCACCCACTGGCAATCCTTTGTAGTCAGCGCCCGCCGCATCCAGCATCACCCCGTCCTCACCGATGATTTTGACCACCTCCGCGCCATGGCGCTCCGCCAGCGCATAGTCCGTCATAGAGTGTGCCGGGGTCACTCCAACCGCCCCCGTGCCAAAGTTCATGTCAACCTCCGTGTCGGCAATCACCTGCACGTGCCGCACCACATCACCAAAACGAATGGCGTAGATTTTTCCCACATACTTTTTATAGCGCGTATCATCAGGATGCACGGCAACCGCGGTATCGCCAAGTTTGGTTTCGGGGCGAGTCGTAGAAATGGCGATGGGAAAATCGTTGTTATAGCGAAACGTGAAGAGGGTTGTCGGCTTCTCTTCGTACGCAATCTCATCATCAGCGAGTGTGGAGTGGCAACGCGGGCACCAGTTAACGATGCGATTGCCTCGATAAATCAACCCATCGTGGTACATGCGCACGAACACCTCCTGCACCGCACGGGTCAGCCCATCGTCTAAGGTATAGCGCTCGCGCGACCAGTCGCAGCTTGCACCCATTTTGCGGATTTGATTTTTTATTGTATGTTGCGATTCGGTAACGTGTTCCGCAACTTTCTCCAAAAACTTCTTCCGACCTAAATCGTGCCGCGTAATATGCTCTTTCGCCAGCTTTTTTTCCACCACGTTTTGTGTGGCTATAGCCGCATGATCCGTTCCCGGCACCCATAGCGCGCGTAACCCGCGCATGCGCGCAAACCGGATCATTGCGTCTTCCAACGCCATGGTCATGGCATGCCCCAAATGCAGTACTCCCGTGGCGTTCGGCGGGGGCATGGCAATGGTAAAACTCTCCGCGTCTTTCGCAACATGCAAATTATCCGGATTAAAACAGCCGCTCTCCTCCCATGAACGGTAGATAGCGTCTTCAACTTCCTTTGGATTGTACACTTTAGGCAATTCCATACCTGCCACCTTACCAGTAAATCTCCTACTTTTCAACCGGGTTGACCTTTTGCTCCAGTATGCTACACTGCCATGATTTCCCGAAATACTCCCCGTAATGCGCATGATGCGCCGCACTGTCAGACTTCCTCTTTTTCACTTCCGACTTCTTGCTATGGCCTTAACCCAAACCGAGCAAATCAAAACTCAATTTGAGAAAGCCCAGCGCATACTCATCACATTTTCAAAAAATTTCAACGCCGATGCCATATCCGGTTCGTTGGCACTCTTTTTATTTTTAAAACATCTCGGGAAAGATGTTACCATACTTTGCGAGGATTTTTACCGGCCCAAGACGTTAGAGTTCTTGCCGCAGATTGATAAGATTATGGGCAAGTCCGACGAGTTGAGCCAGTTCGTTATCAGCCTTGACCTCACGCATACCAAGGTTAAAGAATTCAGCTATGATACCGAGGGTGAGCGACTGCGCATTTTCATTACGCCCGAGGACGGCGAATTTACCGAAGCAGATGTGGAAATCAAAAACCAGGCGCATGCCGCCTATGACTTGATCATCACGATCGGCACGCAGGATTTGGAGTCGCTGGGAACATTTTTTGACGAACGGGCTGAAAGTTTTTATGAAACGCCAATTTTGAATATTGACAATCGCAGCAGTAATGAGGGCTACGGACAAATTAATGTTTTGGATCTGACTGCTGTGTCCATTACCGAAATCCTCTACCGCTTGTTCAAAGAATTGGATTCCAGCTACATGCATAAAGACCTTGCGACGCTGCTTTTGACCGGTATGATCACCCGTACCAAGTCGTTTAAGACTTCCGTCGTTACACCCCATGCATTGCGCATCGCAAGTGAACTGGTTGAGCAGGGCGGAGCGCGCGAAGAAATCGTCAAGAACATCTATCAAAGCCATTCGCTCAATACGCTTAAATTGTGGGGACGCGTTCTGGCGCGGCTCAAATCCCGCGTGGATAATCAGCTCGTCTGGTCGCTCATCAGCCAGGAAGATTTCAACCTCGCAGACGCATCGGCAGAAAATTTTGAAGGCATGACTGACGAGTTGATTGTCAGCGCACCGCAAGCCAGGGTCATCGTCCTGTTATTTGAAAAAGAAGACACGGGGGTGATACAAGTTTGGATACGTGCGGTAAAAAATGTGGATGCACTCGCTCTTGCCGCGCAACTTGGCGCGACAGGTTCCCGCGCGTTTGCCGAAGTAACCCTTGATCATACGGATCTCAAAACCGCCGAGGCAAGGGTTATTCGTACCCTGCAAGAGGCGATGGAGAAGATGGTGGCGTAAAGAAAAGTAAGAAATGCGTGATAAACTACAAGGAACGGCGCAAGTCGCTTTTTTCTGTTTTGACGAATGTAGAGCTTTACGCTAGGATAGAAGAGCGTTCGGTTTGTACTGCCTAACACGTTATGATTGCAAAGATGCGCCAGTCCTTAGCTCAATAAGTTTGGAGTGCGTAGCTTACGTACAGGGTGGCACAAGCACAACAACCTGCGCGTGTAGCTCAATGGTAGAACATTCGGCTTTTAGTGTCTAGCGAGTTACGATTGGAAATATCCGTCCGCCCGTAGCTCAGTTGGTTAGAGCAATCGGCTTATATCCGATCGGTCCCTGGTTCAAGTCCAGGCGGGCGGACGGATATTTACAGTTCGTGCGAGCGACAACACTATATTTTTGATATATCCGGACGGTTCCAGGTTCAATTCCATGATGGCGGCCATTTGCAGTTCGTGCAAGCAGTGACCATATACCTATTGTCTACTCCAACTTTTTATGATTTCCATCGCCATCCTCGCCAGTGGAACATCGTCCGAGCGGGATATAGCGATCCAAAGTGCAGGTGAAGTACAAAAATATCTTGATACTAAAAAATACAAGGTTACTTTTTTTGATTTCCCAAACGACCTGCAAAAATTTCTTGAACATTATAAAACTTTTGACATTGCACTCCCTATTTTTCACGGATCCTGCGGGAAAGACGGTACTGTCCAAGGATTTTTGGAAACGCTGGGTATACACTATACGTTTTCTGGCGTAGCCACGCACGCGCTAGCCATAGATAAGCATCGGACAAAGGTACTATGCGCGGCTGCAGGTATGTCGGTTCCACGAGGGGTATAGATAACGAAGTATGGTCCTCTTCCGATGGCGCTGCTTCCCGCTATGATAAAGCCGCTCCATGGATGGTCCAGTGTTGGTATGACGCTCGCACACACGGAGGAAGAACTTCGGTATGGTATGGAAAAAGCCCTCTTGTTTGAAAGCAATGTACTTATTGAATCCTATATAAAGGGACATGGGTATACTGTTGCGGTTTTGGGAAACGAAAAACTTGATGCGCTTCCGGTATCGCCATACATTCTTCCCATACATTTTTGATCGTGAAGTAAAATATGCTGACGGTTTGGCTCAGAAAATATGCCCTGCACCCCTATCCGACGACTTAGTACAAATGTTGCGGGGATATGCCATACAAGCACACACTCTTCTTGGCTGCCGAGGGGTGTTTCGTTCTGACTTTATTGTTGATACAAGCGGTGATGTTTTCTTTTTGGAATTGAATACTATCCCAGGACTCACCACCAAATCACTTCTTCCTAAAGCAGCAGAAGCTGCTGGATACACTTTTCCAGCATTGTTGGATAAAATAATTGTTCTGGAACAAGAAGAAAGGATATAGCATAGGGTATTGATAGTAAGCATAGGGAGGTGTATGGCTTTGACTTTTTTTTGCTTATTTTCTATACTACTTCTTGTCTTTACGCATATCTACTATTTCCGCATGGGCGGCTAGCTCAGTTGGTTAGAGCGCTACATTGACATTGTAGAGGTCACAAGTTCAACTCTTGTGCCGCCCACCACCTTGACAAGTTCTCGTTTTTCATGTACACTACACTGCTTTCTTGTGCTTTAAAAAGTAAGGAGAATACCATTCGGCGTTTGTGACACCAACAATCTGCGAACCAGTCGGGGTTTGATAGCTCCTAGTCAAGGGCATGCCTTGGAGTACAAGGTTTTGCCCTAAACGCTATCACGTACCGTCCTCGGGAGAAAGCAGGCCTACACAGCCATGGCGCTTTCCTCTCCCGGGGGCTTTTTCGTGTAGAGTTCGCTATGCCGACTTCGCAAGTCTCGAGGACATACGAAGTCATGGCACTCATTTGTAGAGCGGGTGCGAAGTTTCATGTTTTACGTTTCAAGATTTAGTGCTAAGCTACGTATGTATGAAATTCGCTTCTCTCGCCATTGTTAAAAAACTACAAAACGCAGGGTTTGCCGCCTACTGGGCAGGCGGTTCGGTACGCGACATGCTGCTCGCCAAACAGCAAAAGAAAAAATGGCAACCGAAAGATTTTGACATTGCCACTTCAGCAACACCCGACCAGATAGAAACGATCTTGCCAAAAACCTATCCGGTTGGACGACAGTTTGGCGTACTGCGCGTCCATCAGCAAGGACATGAGTTTGAAGTCGCAACCTTTCGCTCGGACAGCGGCTACTCGGACGGTCGACACCCCGATGCCGTGCTGTTTACCAATCCGCAGGAAGATGCCAAGCGCCGGGATTTTACCATCAATGGTTTGTTTTACGATCCAGTCAAAAAACATCTCTATGATTACGTGGGCGGACAGGAAGATCTGCTGCTTGGCCTGATTCGCTTTATTGGCAGGGCCGATGAGCGCATTAAAGAAGATAAACTGCGCATGCTGCGCGCTGTACGATTTAAAAACGCGCTCGGCTTTCAGTACCACCCGCACACCTACAACGCCATAAAAAAATATGCGGGAGATATAACGGTTGTATCAAAAGAACGAATTTTTGACGAGATGACAAAAATCCTTACGGGACCAAGCGCCGCTTCCGCTTTCGGCAATTTGGAAGATTTGGGACTGCTTGCCATTGTTTTTCCGGAATTGGAAAAATGCAAAGGTGTCGCCCAGCCAAAAGAATACCACCTGGAAGGCGATGTTTGGCAGCATACGTTAAAGTCGCTCAATAATTTTCCGTCACACCCGAGTTCCACGCTTGCGTGGAGCATACTCCTTCATGACGTAGGAAAACCGGACACGTTCAAAACCGCGGAGCGTATCCGCTTTGACGGTCATGTGACCAAATCGGCGGAGATTGCGGAAAAAATTTTGAAGCGCCTGAAAGCTCCAACAAAGTTTATACGCGACGTATCCTGGCTCATCAGGCACCACATGATGCTGGACAATGTCCTCACCATGAGCAAAGAACGCCGTAAGCATTGGCTGGGCAATCCGCTCTTTGCTGATTTACTGCTGCTGTTACGCGCGGATTCGCTCGGAACAATTCCGCAAGGACTCTCCCTCTACAAAAAAGTTTTGGCGATCTACAAAAAAGAAAAACCGCGCCGCATGCCAAAAATAAAAAAATTGGTTGACGGCGACAATCTTATGCAAATCTTTAATCTTGCGGAGGGGAGAAACGTTGGCAGACTTTTGGATGCACTGCACGAAGCCCAGTTGGACGGAAAAGTGAAAACAAAAAAACAGGCGCTGATCTATCTCCAAAAGCTCTATCAGCAACAAAATAAAAAATCTCCCTAACCAAATACTATGACTGACCAACGAAAATTTATCTACACTTCCGCAGGCGCAAAAAAAACGCGGCTGGATGTTTTTTTGTCGGAGCAGCTTCCTGATATTTCCCGATCACGGATACAAAAACTCATTCAATGTGGTGGGGTGCTGGTGAATGAGCACACTCCATCTGTCCATCAGTTTTTAAAAGATGGGGATGTTGTTATGACGCTGCCCACTCAATCACCGCGCTCTGGTAAGTTTCCCAAGCAGGAAAGAAAGGCAACCTTTGCACTGGACATCGTAGCGCATACCGATGACTACCTCATTATCAATAAGCCCGCGGGACTACTCGTACACCCGACCGCATCACCGGATACTCGTGAACGAACGCTTGTGGATATGCTCCTCGCGTACGATGCATCGCTGGGGAAAATCGGCGAAGATCCCGGACGCCCGACGCTGGTACACCGTTTGGATCGCGATGTTTCCGGCATCATGATCATACCGCGCACGTTCGCAATGTTTGAGTATCTGAAGCGCGAGTTCAAACTGCGCCGCATTGAGAAACGTTACACGGCGCTGGTGTACGGTGTTATGACAAAAGACGAAGGGGAAATTGATTTTGTCATCAGCCGTGCAGCAACCGGCGGTAAAATGGCTGCCCGCCCCAAAAGCCAGGACGGCAAGAGCGCACTCACCACCTACAAAGTTCGTGAGCGGTACCGTGCCGCGACACTGGTTGACGTGCAAATCCACACGGGACGCACCCATCAAATCCGCGCGCACCTGTTGGCAATCAGCCATCCGGTGGTCGGGGACATCCTCTATATGCCAAAAAAGAAGCCGGCGTTTACCGCCCCGTTCCTTATGCTGCATGCGGAACATCTTGGATTCTCTGACTTGCAAAACGAATGGAAAAATTATAGTGTTGAACCACCAAAAGAATTCTTTGACTTCCTCAAACAATGTTCTTAAGTGTATGGATTTTACAAAAAATCATCCTCCGCTCATACTCATTTCCGGCCCATCGGGTGCCGGGGAAGATTCTGTCATTGAAGCCATGGTGAAGCGATTCAGTGCAATTCGGGTCATTACCTCGGTTACGCGCAAGCCGCGTGGGAGTGAGCAGGAAGGAAGCCCGTATTATTTTATTACCCGAGAAGACTTTCAGCGCATGCGCGAAGCAAACGCATTTATTGAATGGGCGGAAGTATATGGCGACTACCGGGGCGCTACATACAAAGAAATTGAAAGATGCTTAACCCAACCCAATCCCGTGTTATGGAAAATGGATTGGCAGGGAGTTGCGAACATGCAAACACAATTTCCGGAAAGTTTGAGTATCGTCATTACACCGCCAAATAAGGATACTGCGGTATTGACCGAGCGACTGAAAAAACGCGGCGATCCTTGGGAAGAAATACAAAAACGCCAAAAGTTTTCCGCCGAATGGATGCGGCACTTGGATGTGTATGATAACGTCATAGAAAATAAAGAGGGACGGCTTCCTGAAACTATCCAGCAAGCGGAAATGATTGTTAAGCAAAAATTCTTTTGATGGTAGCTGATGTATGCTTCCGACTTCTGATTACCAACTTCTGACTTCCGTTTTTATTGTTGACAAAACCTATCGGATTAGCTAGAATGGAGACTGCTTTTACTTAAAAACAGGCTTATTTTCCCGAATACTCACACCACGCATATGACTGACGAAACCACAAAAGACGCGGCGGCACAAACTCCCGTTGAGGCTACTGAAGAAAAATCAACCGCAGAAATTCCGGTGCGCGAAACACCGGCAGAGAGTGCCACAACTGATACACCAGCTGCAGACAAGACAAATAATATGAAAGTATCAAAGAATGTAGAAACGCTTGCCTCACAAGGTGCGTACGCGAATCTGCAACCAGGTATGACCATAAAAGTGTTCCAAAAAATCAAGGAAACCAGTGCGAAAGGTGAGGAAAAAGAACGTCTCCAGATGTTTGAGGGTATTATTCTTGCACACAAGCACGGTAAAGAAGCCGGAGCTACTATTACAGTTCGCAAGAAAGTAGGCAACATAGGGGTAGAGAGAATCTTTCCCTTGAATTCTCCGTTTATTGAAAAAATAGAGATCGTGAAAGCGGCGCGCGTACGCCGCGCAAAACTCTATTTTTTACGCAATTGGAAAAAGCGTTTGCTGGAAAAAACTGTGGATTAAAATAGTTTTGCGGACGTGGTGGAATTTGGTAGACACGCAAGCTTGAGGGGCTTGTGAGCGGTTTCGCTCGTGGAGGTTCAAGTCCTCTCGTCCGCACCAAACTGGACTTCCTACAAAGAAGGTTCGCGCATTTTCAAACAAAGGGTACCACGGGCGCGTGGCTCAGTTGGTTAGAGCGTCTCGTTTACACCGAGAAGGTCCCTGGTTCGAATCCAGGCGCGCCCACCACTACAAGACAAGACGGCTTTTTCAAGGTCAATTCGTTGGCGGCTCGCGGGCAAAAATTTTCCCCCTCAAACTCCCCCAATTTTTTCCTACGAGCCGCAAGCGAAACCCCGCCGTCATGTTCGTTAGAACAGAGCCGAGCAGAAAAATTGCCTTATCATTTAAGTTTTATTTTTGTGCGCACCAATTTTTTTCTTAAAGGGAAGGCAATTTTTCTGCGGGGTAGTGCCGCGTGAGCGGCACTACAGCGGAGCGGAGCGATTTGATTTTTTCAGAAATTTTTGCTAAAATAGTTTCTAACGTGGTTGTAAGGTCACACCAAAAGTCAGGCTCGGTAATCCGAGTCAGTTTCTGTCCACGTTGTACTACCTTATTATTTCCTTAATGTTTTCCCTATGATCAGACGTATGATTATTGGCATCATGGTACTCGGCATCGGCTTTGCCATTACCAGGTATGCTGAATGGATGCATCAAAATTTTGGCTCCATCGGTTGGGCGGAAGCACACTTCGGAAGTTCGGGCGGAAGCCGTTTGTTCTACAAACTCATAGGTATTTTCTTCATCTTCATTGGTATTATGCTGATCACCAACATTTTCAGCACTTTTGCCGGATGGATACTCTCCCCACTTACCGAACTTGGGCAACGCTCCTCGATATAAATCACTGATACGCGCGCCTGCTGTCTGAAACTTAAAATTGAGCGCGGGTAACACAAAGAACTATAGAGAGATACTTACCTCTGCATGTCTCCGATTTGCGAGTTATGGGAGATGCATTATTTTCATGGGCTGTTAGCTCAGTTGGCTAGAGCGCCGCATTTGCACTGCGGAGGTCAAGGGTTCGATTCCCTTACAGTCCACCAAACAGGATTTTGCAAATTTTTGGAAACGGACAGAGAGGTTTGCTCGCCGCGCCCGCAGGCGCGGCGAGCAAGGAATGAAGCTGTAAAATCAAACGGCTGGACGAAATCCCAAGACGCAATTTTTTCGGAAATGAGGCGGTTCGTTCCAATTTTTCTCACCAAGTCCGAAATTTCTTGCAGACATTTCGGCGAGGCGATTTTCCCCGCTTGAATCAAGGTATTTACGAAGTTTCTGGTTGGTTCGATCCAGCCGCTCATCCGCTTTTGTCCAAGAGTATGTTTTTCACCTTTTAGGGTGATTTTTTGTTGGACGAGTTTCTCTTTTTTGCGTTTGTAAGTTTCTTCGTCAATAAGATTGTCTAAATATCCCTCAAGCAGTTTGTCGAGCTTGTTTTGGACAATAACAATTTTCTGATTTATCTCTTGGACAAAAGCGTCCACTGATTGGGCTTGTTTCTTTTCTTCGCTATCAAGATACTCCAATATCTCTTTTGCCCAATCAACTGGCAAAGCAATTGTTTGCGACTTTTCATAAAGTTGCCGCGCAAGTTCTTGTTCTTGGATGTATTTTGCGGCGCAATGGCCTTGTTTTCTTGTACATCTGTAATAGCGATATAAGCCGCCATTGCCTTTTGCGTATTGAGCCGTAAACATTGCGCCGCACACACAACGAAACAATCCGACAAATGGAAAATCGTGTTTCTGTCTTGTCTTGCGCGACTTACCTCTCTCTTTCAAAACTTCCTGCACTTTCGCAAACAATTGCTTTGTGATGAGCGGCCGGTATGAGCCCTCAAACGGCTCATCCTTCCAGCGCATAATGCCGATATACAGTTCGTTTGTTAAAAGATTGTAGATTGAAGAATTGGAACGCGGTTTGCCGTTTGAGCTTCTGACGCCAAACTCGACGAGGCGATGGGAGATTGAAGTCAATCCGTGTTTGCCGGTTGAAAATTCCTCAAAAACCTTTTTCACGATCTTGGCTTCTTTTGGTTCCGGCACAATGTTTCGTAGCCGGTGGTCGTACACATATCCCAAGGGTTTTTGTCCGGGCCATTCGCCTCGCCGCAGTTTGGCTTTGTTTCCTCGCCGAACATTTTCGGACAGATTGTCCACATAATACTTGGCGTTAGACAAAGCGATCGAAAGGAAAAATTTGCCACTTGGCGTATTTTCAAATGCAAAAGTGGGAAATTTTAACCCCGCCAATTTCCCAGTATCGAGCAAGTAAATGAGCCGCCCACCGTCAACAGAATTTCTGGACAATCTGTCCGGAGCCCACGCCAAAATACCGATTGAGTGAGGAAGACCGCTCTCAATTTTGTTGAGCATGGCGTTGAAAAATTCTCGCCCCGGAATTTTCGCTGTCCTTTTCTCGACAAAACTTTCTACTATTTCCAAACATTCGCGTTCGGCAAATTCTTTCGCCTTGTGTAATTGCGCTTCCAAACTTAAAACTTGGCGATCTTCCTCATCAGTGCTTTTGCGAATATAGAGAAAATATTTTATTGGTTGTTGTATTGTGTTCATAGTATTTTGGCGTGGGTTAATAATAATGTTCGGCGAGGGATTGAAAAATCGCCTCAATTCCGCCACAGGCGGAATACTTGGTGAAAAATTGGAAATGAAAATTTTTGAACCCTCATATTTTCAAAAATTTTCATACAAAACTTTGTTTTGACGAACCGCCTCATTTCCGAAAAAATTGCGTCTTGGGATTTCGTCCAGCCGTTTGATTTTACAGCTTCATTCCTTGCGAGCCGTGCCTGCGGGCGCGGCGAGCAAACCTCTCTGTCCGTTTCCAAAAATTTGCAAAATCCTGTTTGGTGGGCTATAATTGAAAATGCGCGAACCTTTTTTGAGAGAAACGCCTGCGGCGTTTCGCAAAATCCCAAACCGCTCGGGCGGGGCGGGAAGGAAAGGGGTTGAAGGGGAAGGGAATTCCCGCCCCGCCCTCGCTTTCCGAAAAAATTTTGCGGCGAATTAAAGGAAATATCTTTCATTTTTGTTTGTTGCAGAAATTCTGTCTAAATTTCATTTTATGGTAAAAAATATTGACAAAAATCAAAAAAATAGATAATAATCATACCATCAGAAATGATGGTCCTTTAACAAATAACGAGCATCAATTAACCAATAAGGAGACTACCGTGAAGACAATCTGCAAGAGAAGCGAGGATTACTCGCAGTGGTATCAAGACGTTATCGGAGCTGCTGATCTGGCCGAACATTCGATCGTTCGCGGTTGCATGGTGATCAAGCCCTATGGCTACGCCATTTGGGAAAGAATTGTCGCCATAGTTGACTCAATGCTTAAGATCAGGGGAGTCAGGAACGCTTATTTTCCCATTTTTATTCCCCAGAGTTTTTTGGAGAGGGAAAAGAAGCATGTGAAGGGATTTTCTCCTGAGCTGGCTGTGGTGACGCACGGCGGGGGCAAGGAGCTCGAAGAGCCCCTGATTGTCCGTCCGACATCAGAGACAATTATCTACGATTCCTTTTCGAAGTGGATTCAGTCCTATCGCGACTTACCCCTCATAATTAATCAGTGGGCGAACGTCGTGAGATGGGAAATGCGTCCCAGGTTATTTTTGAGGACAAGCGAATTTTTGTGGCAGGAAGGCCACACTGCGCATGCCTCCCTTGAGGAGGCCGAAGAATACGCGCTGATGATCCTCAACGAGGTGTACGCGGAATTCGCCGAAGAATATCTGGCAATGCCCGTATACACGGGACAGAAGTCAGAAGGCGAGAAATTCGCCGGAGCCTTACGAACCTTTTGCATCGAAGCTTTGATGCAGGACGGAAAATCTCTGCAGGCCGGCACTTCCCACAATTTGTCTGACAACTTTTCTAAGTCTTTCAATGTCGCTTTTCTCGATAAAGACGGACAAAGGAAAAATGTTTTTCAGACGAGTTGGGGCGTTAGCACGAGACTGGTAGGCGGGCTGATCATGACTCATAGCGACGACAAAGGGTTGGTTTTACCGCCCAAGGTCGCTCCTGTGCAGGTTGTGATCGTTCCTATTGCCAAGTCAGGCGACGAGGCGATTATTTCGAAGGCTCAATCTATTGCCAAGCAATTGGTTGGACTTTCGGTAGAAGTCGACGCTCGGGAAGCCCTGAGGACTGGAGAGAAGTTCTATGAGTGGGAAAAGAAGGGTGTGCCTGTCAGAATCGAAATCGGTCCCAAGGATTTGGAGAAGGGTAGCGTAATCCTTGTACGCCGCGACAACGGCGTCAAGGAATCGTGCCCGATCGACCATGTTTCAAAACGGATCGGTGAGATTTTACAGGACATTCAGTCGAGCCTATTCGCAGCTGCGCTCGTGCGCCGGGATGAAAGCAATAAGACTGCTGATTCCTGGCAGGAATTTGAGGAAGCTCTCAAGCGGGGAGGATATGTATTCTCTTACTTCTGCGGAGAAGAGAGCTGTGAGGCTGGGATCAAGGCTAAGACGAAAGCAGTGAGCCGATTTTTGCCCCTGAATACAGAAGAGGAAGAAGGAGATCACTACTGCATCCACTGTGGCAAGAAGACTCTTCATAAGAAACGCTGGGCATTTGCTTTGGCCTACTAGGCCAGAAAGGAGGTTAACATGTTTGAATCAGTGAGACTTGAGCTAACCGGCCGATGCGACATGAAGTGTCTTTATTGCCACGCAGGCGAGAAAAACACGGCTTGTTACAATCACGATGAGTTGCCTCATAGCAGGTGGCTCGAAATCGTGGCTGAGTGCAAACGTCTGGGAGTGAAGAACTTCATTCTCACGGGCGGGGAGCCATTCCTCTACCGGCAATGGCCGGAAGTAGTTTCGGCGTGCGGGGAAGATGCACGTGTGGTTTTTTCCACTAATGGCAAACATTTTACCGACGCCAACCTCGCAGTCATTGAGGGACTTCCTCAGGTTAAGGAGTTCCGGACCAGCATTGACGGGCTGGCCACCAATGATATCATAAGAGATGGGAGTAGCTACCTGAAGTCCTTAGAGAATATCAGGAAGCTCAAGCGGAGATTCCCTGACAGGAAAGTGATGGTCCAGACAGTGGTCTATCAGCAAAACCTGGCCGAGATTCCCGCCCTCTACCAAGCTCTTAAGGATATCGGCATCTATTGCTGGCGTTTGAGCCAGCTTTGGAAGACGGTGAGAACCGAAAGGAATCGGAACATTCTCGACTTCTCTGATTATGAAAAGATGTTTGACTTCTTTGCTGAAGTGATCAAAACGCATCAGCAGGATGGCAAGCCTTTTCTTCTCAGAATCGACAATGTCTACTACTCATGGATTGAGAAAGAGGATTACGCTCCGATGGATTTGTGCGGGCATCCCTGCTCGTACAACTTCAACTTTCTGTGCATCAACGCGAACGGAGACCTAATCTTTTGTCCTGCCCTGAATGTGCCTTATGCCTCGGTCAAACGCCAAAGCATTGAGGATGCAGTGAAAGAGTCTGACTGGTTGCGGGACTACAAAGCTATGACAGTCCAATCGTTGGGCTGTGGAAGTTGCCGCTACATCAGGATTTGCGGGGGCGGATGCAGAGCAGACGCTCTGCGCTGGCTCGGGAATATCCCGATGATAGATCCCAACTCCTGTTGCATGATGCCACGGATCGAAGCGAAAATCCTTCCTTTACTGGGCAACGGAGAGCGGAGAGCATTCGAAACTCTCATTGACCATGACGGATGTTTTCCTCAGATTCAAGGGGAAAACATAGAACAGGCAGTTTGTTCTTTCTCAAAGAAAGGAGGGTAGTACCATGGTGCTCAAGAACAAGCAGCCTAGCTAGATGATGCTAGCAGGCCTGCGGGGCCAAGCAAAACGCAATGTTTTGCTTGGCCCTTTTTTACTTTTTTGTAGAAAAATCTACCTCACACCCATCATGAGCGGAGAAGAGGTTATTTCAGTGCCTTAAACTTTCCTTTAAATCAGAAAATTTTTGTTGAAAAATTTTCTGAAATGAGTTATGATTAACTCATTAAATGATTTGAAATTTTCAAAGAACGCCGCAAAATTTTTTCGGAAAGCGAGGGCGGGGCGGGAATTCCCTTCCCCTTCAACCCCTTTCCTTCCCGCCCCGCCCGAGCGGTTTGGGATTTTGCGAAACGCCGCAGGCGTTTCTCTCAAAAAAGGTTCGCGCATTTTCAATTATAGCCCACCAATACAGAACGAAGCGGCTTTTTCAAAGCCAGAAGGTGGGACGCGCGAAGCGCGTCCCACTGATTTCCCCCCCATTTTCCCAAACGAATTCGGAGCGTCGCCTTCGGCGACGCGCACTGTTTTTCCGGCGAGGAGCAGGTGCGAGCCAAAGATTTCTTTGGCAACAACCTTTTTGTTAAAAAGGTTGCTATCCCGTGCGATTGTGCGATTCCATTAAGGTTTTGAGCGTCTTTTATCCATTCTTGCATCGGTTCAAGCCAATCATTCTGCTTTTGTAGAAGTGAAGATATTTTTTCTTCCAGCGACTTCTTTTTGCAAAATCAATTTTCCTTTTTCAGTACGATAATCTTGCTCATCAATCACTTGGTCGAGATAACCTGTAAGAAGTCGCTCTAGCTTTTGTGAAATGACCGATAGTTTTGTTTCGCTCTCTTTCACACACGCAGTCAAAGACTGGGCGGAGGAATTGAATCGTCTTGCAAAGCAAGACGATTCAATTCCTCCGCCCAGTCTTTAGGCAAAGAAAAATTCTTTTTGTATGCTCGCAAGTCCACTGATGTCGAGGACAAACAGGTTTTGAGTATAGACGCGCAACTCACCGAATTGCGTGAATACGCCGCTCGGGAAAATATTGAAATTTCCGCCGAATATATTGAGAAGCAATCAGCGAAGGTGCCAGGTCGTCCGATATTTAACAAGATGATGAAAGAAATTGAAACTTTCGGCGGAAACATCCTTGCATGGAATCCCGATCGGCTCGCCCGCAATTCGGTGGACGGTGGACAGATTATTTATCTCCTCGACACAGGGAAACTTGCGAGCATTAAATTCCCAACTTTTTGGTGCGACAATTCATCGCAAGGGAAATTTATGTTGAATATGGCATTTGGGCAAAGCAAATACTATGTAGATTCTCTTTCCGAAAATACGAAGCGTGGACTTCGCCAAAAAGTTTGCCACATCTTCCAGTCGCATATTTCCTTTTGTGTATTTCTCAAATCATTAAAAATTGGACGACCTGGAACTTTGGCAGATTGTTTTTCGATAAACTCTTGGGCGATGTTCAGATTTTCTCTCTTGGCAAACTCCCGCAATTCGGTGAGCTGTGCGTCAATTGACCTCGTTTGTTTTCAACGAGGGTACCAACAGCAACAATGTGCAGTGGGGGTTTCATATCATAAGATACCTATCCGGCCGTTGCGTAAAAATTCGTAAATATCCTCATCTAGTACATCCCGACCAACAACACCATTTGGTGTGTACGCAGGTCCATGCCAGTCACTACCATCTATGAAGGCCCGTTATACTTTTCTGCGCAAGTTGATGGTTCCTCAATCTTTCCTCAAACTACTTTCATTAAAAAAGGAGTTACGGTGGTGGATTTTGTGATGGACGGAAGCCGGTTAAAGAAAATTGGATTTAATGGACCTTACCAATTAAGCAACTTTTATTTTCTCAACAATGACCCCTACTGTCCTGGTGGTAAATGTGTTATCAAGAATCATCCTCTCTTTACAGTATATTTAGAGAAGTACAACACAAAGCCTTACCGTATTGAAGAGTTTGAATGAAGCAATATTCGATTGTTAAAGATCAACTCACTTTCGGTTGCTTGGACGATGGCGGGGCGGTTTGGGATTTTACGAAACGCCGCAGGCGTTTCGCTCAAAATGGGTTCGAGCATTATCAATGATAGCCCACCAGATATAGAAAAACTGCGGAGTGGGCGGCACTATACGCCGCCCGTTAGTTTTGTGCACATTACCTGGAAACTCTTTAAAAAGGAGAAGAATCTTTTCTGCTCGGCTCTGCGCGAATACGCGCCGCGGTTGCTCAATGTGGTGCTCGGGCGACATGGGAGAGATCGTCTTTACTCGAAAGTCGACGGAGTGGCGGATTGAGCAATTATCTGCAAATTGCTACAATAACAGCAAGATATATGGATAAATTTTTGAAACAAAACGTGCTCCTGATCGCTGTTTTTTTCACCGGAGCATGCGTGTTAATTATTGAAGTCGTTGCCGTTCGAGTTCTCTCACCTTATTACGGCAACACAATCTTTACAGTGTCCAGTGTGATAAGCGTGATACTTGCGGCTTTGAGCATCGGGTATTACGCGGGCGGAAAATTTGCCGACCGACACCCATCATTGCAATGGTTTTTCGGCATAATTCTTGCGAGCGGCTTGGTTGTTCTTGTCATTCATTTTTTGGGCTTGATAATTCTTCCGATTTTAAGCATCATTCTTTCTCTCACTAGCGGCCCACTCGTTTCCGCGTTGCTACTGTTTCTCATTCCCGCGCTTTTGCTTGGCACGTTGTCGCCCTACGCTATCAAGTTACAAAGTGTTCAATTTCCAGAACAAGGAGTTGGTAGTGTTTCCGGCAAAATATTTTTTTGGTCCACGCTTGGCAGTATTGTAGGCAGTTTGCTTGCGGGTTTTGTGCTGATACCACATTTTGGTATAGATTACATTTTTATTGCGACGGGGATTGTTTTATTTCTTCTCGGCTTTATTCCGCTCGTCATCTTTGGTTTTGACAAAAAGCGACTTACAAAATCTGTGATTGCAGTCTTGGCTTTGGTTGGTATCACTATTTTCGCTATTCAGCAAATTGAAGGAAATGCTTTATACAGTAAAGACGGCATTTACGAGAAAATTACGATTTACGACAGCGTGCAAGGGAGCAGACCCATAAGGGTTTTCCAGCAAGATAGAAGCGCCTCTGGCGCTATGTTTCTTGATTCCGACGACCCGACCGACTTGGTATACGAATACACAAAATATTATTCGCTCTACAAAATTTTTAAGCCCGATGTTAAAAATGCTCTCGTGATAGGCGGTGGCGCGTATTCTATGCCAAAGGCACTTCTCGCAGAGCTACCAAATGCCACGATTGACGTTTCAGAAATTGAGCCGTCGTTATTTGAGTTAGCCAAGCAATACTTCAATGTTAAGGATAGCCCTAACTTGCATAACTATACCGAGGACGGCCGCCGCCTACTGCGAGATTCTGACAAGAAGTATGACTTGATATTGAGCGATGTGTATTACTCGCTTTTTTCCATTCCATCTCATTTCGCAACACAGGAATTTTTTACCATAGCGAAAGAAAAGTTGTCTGACGATGGTGTATTTATCGCGAATTTAATTGGAGATTTATCACGACAGCAACCATCCCTTATTTTCACGGAGATAAAAACATTTCAAAGTGTTTTTCCGAACAGCTACTTTTTCGCGGTTGAAACTCCCGAAAAAACTGAATCGCAAAATATCATTTTTGTTGGACATAACAGCGACAAGAAAACTGATCTGAGCGCACTCTCAATTCTTCAGAGCCAAAATCCCATCATGAGCTCATTGCACAATAAGGTGATTGATCTTGGTAGATTTGATCTGTCGCCATATCCGGTTTTCACTGATAATTTTTCTCCAGTTGAGCACTTAACGGCAGAAGTTCTGCAGCGTACCTTCGAGGAAAAGTCGCTTATTGACGGAAATGAAATGCTTGCGGTGATAGACCAGCAAATGCGCTACGGACCGCGTTACATGGGCGCGCAAGGACACAAAAGTGTGCAGGAATTTTTAACCGCCGAAATGAACGAACAAACAAATGAAGTTGCAACTCAATCGTGGGGTTACACAGCTAGCGATGGCAAGACTTACAAACTCACAAACATCATAGGGCGTTTATATCCGACACAAGAGCGGCGGATTATTTTGGCAACACATTACGATAGCAAAAAATTTGCAGATTTGGATCATTCACATAACAACCAGCCCGTGCCGGGGGCTAATGATTCTGCTTCCGGCGTTGCCGTTCTTGTGGAATTAGCGCGTATACTCGGTACTTCTCATGTGATACCGAGTGTGGGGGTTGATATTGTTTTCTTTGACGGGGAAGAAGGCGATATAAATCAAGGCAGTGATTACACGAATTGGAAGCCGCTCGGCTCCACATATTTCGCCGAGCATTTAAGCGAACTGTACGGAAACAATAAGCCGGCATCCGCGCTTGTTCTTGATATGGTATGTGATAAGGATTTGAGAATTTACAAAGAACAATCATCGGTTCAAAACGCCAACGATCAAGTGGATTCCTTTTGGGATATTGCGCGGAAAATAAATAGCCGAGTTTTTCAAAATAAGGTAGCGCAAAGCATTAAAGATGACCATACGCCACTCAACCAAGCTGGAGTTCCAAGTTTTCTGCTCATTGATTTTGAATATCCGCCATTCCACACAACCGGCGACACGCTCGACAAATGTAGTGCAAAAAGTTTGGAAACGGTAGCGCGTGCCGTTTTTGAGTACACATATTCCGCCCATTAGAAATCTAGCACCCCGCTTATTTTTAAGCGAAACACCGCCGCACTGCGCGTGACAGGGAAAAACAAAAACAAGCACCATTTCTGAACATTAAAACCGAACTTCTCACTTCAATTTTGATATAATGACACCATCACATCAAAATCGAAGCGAGAAGTTCGGTTTTAATCGTGATCGCGTGAATATTTTAGCATGTGCATAAGTATCTTTGTCGTCTTTTCATTTAAAAATGGTATAATAAAAACATCATGTTAGTCGCTCTGGAAATTATTATCGGGGTTGGCATTTTTCTCGTTATCGCCGGCTTGCGGGTCATAGATCAATACGAGGATGGAGTCGTGCTGACTTTGGGAAGATATACCGGTACGAGAAAACCGGGCTTGACGTGGATATTTGTCGGTATCCAGCGGATGTCGAAAGTCGACTTGCGCATCGCGACGATCGATATTCCGCAACAGGAAGTCATCACCAAGGACAATGTTACCGTAGGCATCAACGCCGTCGTGTATTTTCGTGTCGATAGCGCCGAGCGGGCGATACTCGAGGTGCAGAACTTCCGCAACGCGGCCGCGCTCTATGCTCAGGCGACCTTGCGGGACGTGATTGGCGGGTTTGAGCTCGACACTCTGCTTTCAGAGCGAGATAAGATCGCCGATGAGATAAAAAAGATCGTTGATGTGGCGACCGATCCGTGGGGGATTGACGTATCAGCGATTAAGATTCAGGATATCGAGCTTCCGGCCGATATGAAACGGGTGATGGCAAAACAGGCCGAAGCCGAGCGGGAACGGCGCGCGGTTATCATTCAAGCGGAAGGCGAGTTTGCGGCGTCCGAAAAACTGGCGCAAGCGGCGGAGGTGCTCTCGCGCGTTCCGAGCGGTATTTCGATGAGAACGCTCCAAACCATCGAAAAGATCAACCCGGACCCGTCAAAGACAGTCATATTCGGTTTGCCGATTGAATTTTACGAGGGCATGAAATCACTTGCCGGATTTATGCGGGATAAAAGTAAAGAGTAAGGAAATTATACAATGAGCGAAGGCGAAGTTTCTATTGATGCCGTTGAAAATATCGGGAGCGTTGCCTCAATTGTTTTAAACGGAAATCTCAAAAAGGAAGACATACACAAGGGAGATCGTGTCGTGTTCAAAACATCGTTTTAATTCATGGCATGGCTAGGTGATTTCGTAAAACGTTTTTTCCGGTAGCGCCGACGGAGCATTTCGTGAATTACTTGCTCCCAATTTTTTCATTGATCATCAAGCACAATTTACCACGCTTGAAAAATACGCGGAGTGGCTCAAAAGGAAGTATGCGGAATGTAGCGCGCGTGCGTATATACGAAAAGGGAAGGGACTTTCGGTTCCGCAATTGTGGATCGACGGTTTGCGATTGATGGAAAACGAAATTGAAAACCTGGAAAAACAAGGTGTCGTGGTGTCGCCTGATAAGCGTAAAAAGACAAGCGAAGAATTTCTTCCTACTTAACCTCGTTGAGAAAATCGTGCGCGATGGAGGCGATGTTGCCATGCGCGTGGTAGAAATCTTTCCATACAACGGCGATGTCGGCATCGTTAAAGAATGAACTTTGCACTTCCCGCAAAGTGTCGCCGCCGGCAATTGAAATCATTACGTCGTAGGCGCCCTTGATGCGGCGAATCTCGTAGAGGGGGAGCATTTTTTGTTTGTTGTCCTCCGTCTCATCAACGCCTCGGTGTAAAATCACCACTCGCGGAAGTTTTTTCATTTCTCGCAGGATGGCGATCGGATATTCGACATTCATCATGTCGATCATCGCGTCGAGACCGAGATGCTCGCATGCTTCAACGAACGCGTTGAGCGATTCGATCGGCGCGCGTCCAAGCGCGACCGCGGCATCGGCTCCGCCTCGTGCGGCAATCTCGACTTCCGTTTCTCCGCGGTCCATCATTTTGAGGTCGGCGACAACATAGGGTGTCGGTTGCTTCGCGACGGAGATCAAGTGGGGCTGACTGTACGACGTCATTTCTCGATAAAAGTTTTTTTCGCGATCTTTGTGCGCTTTCATCTCCATGAAATAAGAAATGAGCGACGGCAGTTGCGTGTTTGCCGTCGGCATCGTTTGCTCGCCGGAGAGCATGGGCATACCCGCGATATGTTGTGTATACCAGAGTCTGATCTTGCGTATGCCTTCCTCGCCGTAGCGTTTGATGAGCGGCGTTCCCGCCTCGACGAGGATGCGGTCGCTTATGGGAAGCCGCGCGATAACGCCAAACGCCTCGTCAAGCGTACCGTTGAGCGCGATCTGCAAATAGCGTTTCTTTGGACTAAGCCGCGAGATTCGTTTCTCCATGTGCTTCATTATAGCCGATACCGTCAAATTATGGAATTGCATAGTACCACAGGCACTTGACAAAAATAGTACTGTGTGCTAACTAAAACCAGATGAATTGATAGAGTACCATACGACATCGCGTGTCGTATGGTACTTGCACCTTTACAACCAACACAACCCCGCCGGTTGGCAGAGTTACCGGCATGTTTCCACAGATGTGGAAGCAAAAACAAAAAACTGCCGCGGAGGAAGTTATGAACAATACCGCAGCCATGTTGGCATACGGGATCGCCCGTCAGGAGGTCGCTCGCGACCTTGAGACGGAAACCGTCCTCCCCAGCCATGAGGGAGCCGGATATGTGGACGTTGTGTCCACGGGGGGCGGGGGGCGGCTCTACTGGCACGAAGAAACGAAAGGTTTTTCGTGCCGGTATTGCACCATCCGGGTGCTCAGGGAGGGTGAGTTTGAAGTCGAAGCTCACTTTCCCTCCCCAACGGGGGAGACACCGCGGCGGGTATTCGGCGATGTCGCCGAAGCCGTCGAGGCTTCGGTCCTGCTTGAGCACATTGCTGCTCTCGCGGGAGAGGCGGCATTGCGTGGCACCTACGATGACCCCGGCGTGGTGCCGGGGATTGGGACGGTGACGACGACGAGGGCAACGAGGGCGACTGCAACCCGACGTACGGTTACGTCCTAAGGGTTGCGGGGGTTGTTGCCCCCGTTTATTTCCAGTACGGGGGCGGCGGTACATACCCCTATATTGGTCCCAACTTCCGTGGTTTCACGGGTTGGGAAGGGTGGAAGTATCTCCCCGGGAAGGAGTGGGAAGGGGTGGCGGCGCGAAAAGCCGCTGCCACCGCGGTTGCCGCCGCCTTTGCCCTCTCGGTTTTTACGCCGACATGGCGTACCGTTTCCTCCTCGAGGGAGGAGGAAACGATCGCGGTTGACTACGGCGCAAACCTCGCCGCGCAGCTCATCCGTGAGCTACGCGGCGAGGGGTAGAGCCCTAGCCGAGAGTTGGGGAGTTCCGAAATCTTCTGATTTCGGAACTCCCCATTATTTGAGTGTTTGAACGATCGTTTGAACTTTCAAATGATGTACATTATTGGACATGCGAAGTCCAACAATTGTCATTCGGATTCTTCCATTGCGCTTTGTCCATGTATCCTGTACGACCATTTTTTGCGTTTGTGGGGAGTGTTGAGTTAACATTAGCAAGTAACTCTGTACACAAGCCGTGCTTGACAAAATCTGTGCCGCCGCCCTTTATTTTTTAAGGGAATGGTGTTTAACTCTCGTTTTTTGCAATTGAAGTACACCCCTTTATTTTATTGGACACTCGGTGTCCAATAAAATAAAGGGGTGTACTTTTGCGATTTATATTTATGATGATAGTTGCGACAATAGCGTCATTACGCCGCCTTGAGGAAGACGAAAATATCCTCGATTGCTTTGACCGCGTCGCCGGCGGCTATGTTGTTCTGATGATAGCGGATGTTGGCGCAGTCTCCCGCGGCCCAGATGCCAGGCACTGATGTGCGCTGTGTCCATGGGTCGATCACAATCTGGTTGTATTTGTTGAACTCCACTAATCCTTTTACGAACTCAGTCGTGGGAACTTGTCCGATCTCAACGAACACGCCGCCAATGGTGAGCTCCATTTCCTCACCTCTCTTTATATCTTTATACACGAGGCCGGTTACCATTTTATCGCCGGTAATTTTTACAATTTCGGCATTATTGAACGCTTTCATTTTCGTGTTCGTGAGCACCTTATTGACGGTAATCGGTTCCGCCTTGAATGTTTCTCCATACTCAAGAAGGGTAACACTCTTTGTATAGGCGAGAAGCTGCGCCGCTGTTTCAAATCCGGCATTCCCTCCGCCGACGACCACCACATCTCTTCCCGAAAAGAGCGGCCCGTCGCACGACGCGCAATAGGTGATTCCTTTATTATCAAATTCTTTCGCGCCCGGCACAGTAAGTTTTCTTCGGTGACTGCCGGTCGCAACCAGCACTGTTTTTGTCGTATATGTCCCTTTTCCCGTTTTTATCGTGAATATGTCTCCGTCTTTGAGAACCGCGGAAACTTTCTCCTCAACAATGGCAAGTACGCCGTCGGCGTATGCTTCAACATGCGCGCGCAAATTCTTTGCCAAGTCATTCCCCGAAATGGAGATCGTCCCGATCCAGTTTTGTATATCTTCCGATACTTGCGATTGTCCGCCGAATTCAGGAGTAATGAGGGCTGTTTTTAATTTTTTTCGCGCGGCGTAGACTCCCGCCGCGGTGCCGGCAGGGCCGCCGCCAACGATTATTAAATCATACATAACTCCGCGAAATGTTTAGTGTGGTTAATTTTTTTTGCCTCTTCGCAAGAATGCCGGAACGGCGCTCCAGTCATCTTCGTCCGTTTCTCCCGCGTCTTTTTTATTTCTTTGCGATGGATTTTTCAGAAGGCTATTATGGATCTCGCCTCGCTCTCCGGTAGGGGATTGTTCTCTTTGGAAAAGAGGACGCTTGGCGCTTTCTCCGGGGAAGCCTGAAGCAATCACGGTTATTTTAAGCTCGTTCTTTTTGAGTTTGCCGTCAAGTATGGTTCCAAAGATCACCTTTGCGTCTTGATCGATCGATTCCGTGATTATCTTTGCGGCTTCCTGCACTTCGTTCATAGCGAGGTCGTCTCCCGCCGCTATGGCAAAGAGCACCCCTTTTGCTCCATTGATCGATATATCAAGAAGCGGGGAGTTGATCGCCGCAAGTGCGGCCTCCTGCGCTCTTTTTTCTCCGCTCGCGCTTCCGATTCCCATCAGCGCCGGTCCGGCGTTAGCCATGACCGCGCGTACATCGGCAAAGTCTACATTGATGATACCCGGTGTGGTGATAAGGTCGGAAATGCCTTCAACCGCATGACGTAAAACTTCATCACACATCGCGAACGCGGATCGGAATGTCGTGTTTTCTTCTATGATGCCGAGCAGGCGGTCGTTCGGTATGACGATCAACGCGTCGACTTCATTCTTGAGCTCTTCGATTCCCTGGTCCGCGACCATAGCTCTTCGTGCTCCTTCAAAGTAAAAAGGACGGGTCACCACCGCAACAGTCAGGACTCCTTCCTCTCGGGCGGTGCGAGCAACCACTGGAGATGCGCCAGTGCCGGTTCCACCACCCATGCCACAGGCAATGAAAACCATATCGGCGCCTTTCACCACTTCCTGTATCTCTTCTTTGGTTTCCTCAGCCGCTTTTCTTCCAATCTCCGGGCTCATTCCCGTTCCGAGTCCTTTGGTAAGGTTTTTCCCAATGTGTATCTTCTTTTTTGCCAGTGAGTGGTGTAAATCCTGCGTATCCGTGTTTATCGCTATGAACTCAACGCCGCGCACTTTTGAATTGACCATGTGGTTGATGGCATTTTTTCCTGATCCGCCGATGCCGATGACTTTTATTCGAGCAAATGTTTCTATTTCTGGTTGTATTTTAGGCATGATCGCTATCTGTTTATTTGAAACAATAGTAGGTGAATGATACCAAAAAAAAGAAAAAAAGAAACATTGACCATTCTCAAAAGATATAGCTGAATGTTATGGTAAAAATTGTTTCAGCCACGCAAAAATGCGTCGTTGGTGCGGCCCAATCATTTTCATTATCGGCGCGCGCGTCATTGTTTGGTTGAACCCATAAATGCAAAGTCCATATGCAACAAACCATGAAGAATCGTTGATGTTTTTCCCGCTGGATTGCATTTCCGCTATTTCGGACGTTGCTCTTTTTGATGGAAGTCGAAGTGATGCCTTGGCGAAGTCTTCTATTGTTGATATACCCGCGCCGCCGCCGGTCAGAACGATTCCCGCAGGCAAAAGTCCGTTTCGCCCTATTTTTTTAAGATGGGATTCAATTAGTTCAAAAATATCGGATAGGCGTGCTTCGACAATTTCATCAAGTTGGCGTCTCACGTACGATCCGTTTCCTTCACCAATCTTTATTTTTTCCGCTTCCTCCAGCGTGATCTGCAGACCAAGCGCAATATCGTTCGTGATATCGGTCGAACCGATGGGAAACACTTGAAGCGATATCGGTATATCATCTTCGAAAACCGATATGGAGACCGTTTCCGCGCCGATATTCGCCAAAAGGCACCCTGCGACTCGTTGTCGTTTAGTAAGGGCAACAAGACTTGCGGCGATAGGTGAAGCGATCACGTCAAGGACTTCAACTCCCGCTTCCTCAACAACTCGCACGAGTTGGTTGAAATGTTGTTCGAGGCACATAATGAAGAGTGTTTTGACCTCGAACTTCGATCCCTTCATGCCGTCAGGCTTGCCAAGAACGTCTTTCCCGTCAATTTTATAGCTGATAGGTATCGTATCAATCACTTTCTTGTTCGTCGAATTTTTCACATTATCCCTACTTGTCTGTATCGTTTTTTGTTTTTCCTCATTGGTGATCTCTCCATCGGTGCGTGAAAGCAGAACGAATCCGTTCGTGGTTACCGCTTCAAGGCTGATGCCCCCTATGGACAGGAATACTTCTTTGATCTTCAATCCTGATGATCGTTCCGCGGCTTTTATTGCGCAATGGACGCTTTGAGTCGCTTCTTGTTCATTCACGATGTACCCATGTTTCAATCCTCGTGATTGACACATCGCTGTTCCGAGTACTGTTGGTCCCGGCTTCCCGTTTATATATTCAACGACAACAACACGTGTTGATCGTGTTCCAACATCTATTCCGACAGAAATATTTCTTGACATACTTGTTTACTCTCGGTGAAAAAAAAACGATTGTCCGGCTTTTGTTAGGTGAAATGACATATAATGTCTTTAACGCCTCTTTTTCGGGCGCGGTGTGAACTTTTTCTCTATCTTTTTTTCCAACTTCTCCATTTTACTACTATGTGCGAGTCCTTTCAAATGAAGGAGGCCGTGGATAAATAAGAATATGATAAAGTCGTTCTCGTTTCGGTCAAAATGCCGTGCTTCTTGACGCGCTCTTCGAATGTCGATAAAGATTTCTCCTTCGGTATCTGACAAAGGAAAAGAGAGCACATTCGCCGGTTTTGCTTTACCGCGGTATGTTTCATTGAGTCTACGTGAGAGTGTACTGCCGCACAGTACAAGACCGAGTGAGTATTTTTCCCCGAGTATATAATTGGCAATTCGAGCAAAAGGCAAGCGTGGCGGCTTACCCTTAATGGTGCTACTACAGGTGAACATTTATTTTCTTCTCTTACGAGTTGGTGTCTCCGGAACCTTGCCGAGCTTTTTTAATCGTTCAAACGCTTTTTTCTTGGAGAGCATTTTGAGCGCCCGCACCTTTTTCTTGAATTTTGATTCCGGCCGGGAATAAACTCCGATCGATCGGACGCGCGGCAGCACTCCGGACTGTTTTACCCTTTTTGAAAATCGCCGTATCAAATTTACTGCGTTTTCATTCGCGTTTTTATCGACTTCAACATTGATTACCATTGCCGCACACAATATCATAGCGCGGTAAACGATGCAAGTTTTTTTTCGAGGTATGGTTGAGGTCAAGATATTTTCTTGATATACATGGCGAGATCGGCGAGTGCGACCGTGTCTTGAGAGCGAGTATTCATGTTACGCACGATTACCGTTCCTTCCATTGCTTCTTTTTGTCCGAGAATGACCGTGTAGGGAATACTGAGTCGTTCCGCTACGGCAAGTTGGCCCGAGAGTTTGTCTTTCGAAACAGAGTGCATGATTGGCACCCGCGCTTTGCGTAGTATTTCAATAACCGCGATACACTTGAGCTTCGCTTCAAAACCAAGCTGGATAAAATATACTTTTGGTTTTTTTACAATACGGGGACGAAGGATAAAGCGATCGGGCGATAGAAGCACTCGATCAACGCCAATCCCCCCTCCTACTGACGGGACGGGTTTTCTGCTCCCCATGCTTTCGGCCAATCGGTCGTATCTTCCTCCGGCGGCAAGGGCGAGAGGACGTGTTGTTTCGCTATCTCCTTTTTTCTTCTTATCAGCAATGTCTTTTTCTGTGGTATCGGGCTCGTTCGCATCTTTGTCAGTGAGCGGTTCAGATTCGTTAAATATCTCGAACACCGTTTTTGTGTAATAGTCAAGACCTCGCACCAGCCGATTGTCTATCTCGTAAGAAACGTGCGTTTCCTCAAGATATTCAATCACTTCTTTGAAATGTGTTCGGCACTCGTTGCATAGCGAGCTGATAGGATCAGGCGCGCCGCCTTGTATCTCGGTACATTTGGAATCTTTGCAGTCTAAAAGACGAAGCGGGTTTGTCTTGATCCGTTGCTGACAATTCGCGCATACGGAATTGAGATGCTTACGGTAATACGCAGTAAGCTCCTTAATATATGCCGGGCGACATTCTTTGTCTCCGATACTGTTTATGCGCACTTGTATATTTTTTAATCCCGCTTCTTCAAGAATAGTGGCGATAATCTTGATTATCATGGCATCCGCGATACTTTTTGACGTTCCAAGCATTTCGATATTGAATTGTCGGAATTCACGCCACCTTCCTTTTTGGGGATTTTCGTGTCTAAAAAACGAACCATAGCTATAGAGCATGACCGGTTGCGGCCATGAGCGCATTCCGTTTTCGAGATACGCGCGCATCGTACCCGCCGTTCCTTCCGGCCGCATCGCGAGACGCTCACCGCCTTTTATCTTGAGCGAGTACATCTCTTTATCGATAATATCGGTTCCAATTCCGACTCCCGACGTAAAAACCTCTTCTTTTTCAAGTATGGGTGTTTCGATCGGTTTAAATCCATAATAAACCGCGATCTCAGCCGCTTTTTCAAAGAATCCTTGGTAATCGTAGTGCTCGTCGCCGATAATATCACGCATACCTCTTAAGGATGTTGGCGCTTCTTTGCTTTTTCTTTGTTTCTTTTCTTGCATGATTATAGTTGGTAGTCTATGTTTCCCGGGTTGATTCCCGCGTTCGCGATCGGGAGAAGCCGCAGTAAAACCCTTCCGATGATCATATCTTGGTTGACCGGTCCCCATGATCGCGAATCAGAGCTTGCGGCACGATTATCTCCCATCACAAAATATTCGTTCGGTCCGAGTTTTTTTACCGACGATTCGTCTTTGGAGAACTGAATGTAGTTTTCGTCAAGTGCGAATCCGATGGGGTTTGCTTTCGTAGAAATAGCGACGGCGCCATTGTTGATCGTAACTGTTTCGTCGGGAAGTCCAATGATTCTTTTTATATAAAAACGAGATGGGTCCTTCGGGTAACGAAATACGATTACCTCTCCACGCTCGGGTGTGGAGAAGCGGTACGAGAGCTCGTCGATGATAAGGTATTGTCCGGTCGCAAAAGTTGGATCCATGGAACCGCCGCTCACGATGAATGGTTGCGCGATAAACACTCGTATGAAAAATACGATCGGCAGGACGATTATCGCGAATCTTACAATTTCTCCCAGAAGACCTCTTGTGGTTGTCGCTTCGCGTATTTCGCGTGTGTCTTTCGGATCATGAGGTGCGTTTTCTTGCATGGTTGTGATGAGTTTTTTATGTCGCGCTGTCAATAATATTACAAATAATCGGCGTGTGCAAGAAAATACGAAATTCCGCAGACCCCGCCGTTCATTTTTTCACAGGCCATGCGTGTGTACGATGGCGCGTCGGCCTGTTTTTTGTTAGCATGGCGGGATGAATTACTGCATAGCGGGACTGGGAAATCCGGGAGATGAGTATGCGGGGACGCGCCATAACACTGGCAGATCCGCCGTTTTGTATTTCCATCAAAAACATACATTTTCTGATTGGAAAAAAGACCTAAAGACAAACGCGCTTGTTTCAAAAGAAAAAATCGGTAAGCATACGGTAACCTTGGTGCTTCCTGATAATTTTATGAACAATTCGGGGAAAGTGCTCTCAGGATATATTACCGATGCAAAAAAGGCTGAACGTTTGATCGTAATCTACGATGACATTGATCTTCCAATCGGAAACGTGAAAATATCGTTTGATCGCGGATCGGGAGGTCATCGCGGGGTCGAGTCGGTCATTAAGCGCTTACGCACTCGTAAATTCATTCGTGTGCGTGTCGGGATATCTCCTAGCGCCGCAAAGGGATCAGTGCGCAAACCGACCGGAGAAGAACGGGTTGTGAAGTTCCTTATGTCTGTATTCTCCTCGGTCGAGCAAAAAGAGCTCAAACGAAGTTTCGGTATCGTCACTGGTATCCTCGATACTATTCTTGCCGAGGGAAAGGATAAAGCAATGTGCCTTTTTAATTGATTGGAAACAGACCGGCGCTTGTTTGACGCTTACGGCTAGGCTGGCGATTCTTGTTTCTCCTCGTTTATGAACGAGAGAGTCATCTTTTGATCTTTTGGTTCAAAAATGGTGATCTGGAACGTATAAGTTTTTCCCAGTTCGAGTTTTTCTTTCAGTTTATCAAGCGATCCAAACTCGGATATATGCACTAATCCGGCGACTCCTTCCTCGATTGAAGCGAGCGCTCCGTATTGGTTGAACTTTATGACAACACCTTTAACGATGTCTCCTTTTTTATACTTTCCTTCCGCTTCTTTCCATGGGTTTTCTCGAAGCGCCTTGATGGAAAGTGATATTTTCCCTTCCTTTATCTCGATGATCTTTGCATGAGTTTTGTCTCCGACACGGAATATCTTTTTCGGATCTTCAACGAGACCCCAATCAATTTCGGAGATATGTACGAGTCCCTCAAGTCCCTCTTCAATCTTCAAGAAGACGCCAAAATCGACGATTCCGGTCACTTCGCCTTCGATCTCGTCGCCGATCGTGTACTTGGACACTATCTGCGAGCGCTCTTTTTGGGTCGAATCTTTCTCCGAGAAGATCAATTTTCCCTCTTTTGGATCGGCAGATATGATGGACACGGCTATCTTTTCACCAACCAGCCGTTTGAGTTCTTCAAGGATGGCATTTTTGTCGCCATTTTCAACACGCGGATAGTGTTCCGGTTTGAGCTGTGAGGCGGGGAGGAACCCTTGCATTCCTTGCCATTCGATAATGAGGCCTCCTTTGTTCGCTTCTTTTATCGGCAATTCAAACACCAGTTTGCTCTTTATCGCTTCCTCCGCTTGACTCCATACGAGCGCCCGGCGTGCTTCTTGCAACGAGAGCTCTATATACCCATCTTCATTCTCTCGTGCGATCACCTTGGCGGTTACCGAATCTCCAACACTGATCTTTTTAATCAAGTCGCGCGCGCTCATAAATTCTTTGCCGTAAATGATACCTGTTCCAAAAGGAGCCAGGTCGATATACACAGCTGATCGCTCAACATCAATGACGGCGCCTTCGGCAAGATCGCCCACACTTAACGGGGTAGCGACATGTTTCATCATGATTCCCATAGTACTGGTATCGGCAAGAGTTTCTTCCGAAATACCTTTTCCTTCTTTTTTGTCGGAAAGAGCCAGTTGTTTTATTTCTTCGACATCGATAGCGGTATCGTTTGTTTTTGTAGACATAAAAATATCCCGCCTTGCAAGCGGGGATGTGATCCGCGACAAGGTACTGTTTTCCTCCGGCAGGGGAGCGAGAAACAGGGTTAGCCTTAAGCGTTAATAAACATTAACTCAATGGGATTGACTTCTTGATCCCATTGAGTTCAGTATATACATAATAATGGCTTCTTGCAAGCGCCTAATATCGGTAATGCCATTACTGGTGTGTTTCTCTCAAAATAAATGGGTAATAATAAGTATGTTCAATTTTAAGTAACTTCTATCGCTACCGCAAAAACATTATGCGCGTATTAGAGTATGCTGATACGATCGTCAATTGCCATATAAAAAAGCCCCCACCACTCGGGGCGGGGGCTTTAACATAAGGGGAGGGGTGCAGATGGTCCCTAGGGCGGATGCATAGTTTTCCTCCTTTCCGCTTGGGATCCTGAGAGTATGCTAGCATACTCCATAAAAAATGTCAATATTCCGATGCGCACCTTGCGAGGCGATTGGCATAGTAGCATTATTTTAAGCCATATACTTGCGTGCAGAAAATCGTGACGCGGCATTCATTTCCTCTTGAATGTGTGTAAAACGTAAAGTCGCTTTTTCACACTATTTTTACTTTGAGATTAATCCTGAAATTTGTTATAATAAAACTATGGTCATCACCTATCATGGAGGAGAATGTTTTAAGGTGCAAGTTGGCGACACGGTGCTGGTGTTCAATCCGCCTGCAAAAGAGTCACCTTTGATAGTAAACGGGAAAACACCTCGTTTCGGGGCCGACATCGTGCTTGTTTCTCTCAATGATGAGGATTTTAACGGAGTTCAGAACATGACATACGGCGACAAGACGCCATTTGTCGTGTCCGGCCCGGGAGAATATGAGATCAAGAATATCTTTATCAAAGGTATCGCGAGTACAACACGGTATAAGGAAGTCGATCGCATCAACACGGCGTATTTAGTGCTCATTGACGGGGTGAATCTGTGTTTTCTCGGCGCGTTTGGCTCTACTGAGGCAGCTGGCGATATTGACGGGGCATTCGGAGAGGTTGACGTTCTGTTTGTTCCCATAGGCGGTGGCGATGTGCTTACATCTGCGCAAGCGGGGAAAGTGCTCGTCGGACTTGGTCCGAAATTTGTCGTTCCGATGCATTACTTGGAAAACGTGAAAGAAAGTTCGCTTGATGAATTTCTTAAGGAGGAAAGGGGAGAAGAAATGAAGCCGGTTGCCAAATTAACACTGAAAAAGCGAGACCTTGAAGGGAAGGAGGGCGAGATTATTGTGTTTTCGCAAGTGTAATACGTGTCATTATTTAGTAATTTTTAATCATGTAGTTTCTATGCTTAAGAATATTCAAAAGCAATCAATACAAATACGGCGGCGGATCGCGGCCATTTTAACGATCCTCATTTTCTGTATCGTCACGTTCTTCTGGATTTCTTTTGTCGGTTTTAACATTAGTGGCGAAAGCGGACAGATCAATGCCGGCGAGCGCGTTTCACCGTTTAGTCTCATTGAAAATTCGTTTAGCGGGATTGCCGATGAAATTTCCGGATTGTTCGCATCGGCCCCAGTTCTGGATACCGGTACGGATAGTACGACTACGGCGAGTAGTTCAACGGTACTTCTTGGACAGTAACGCGGTAATGTTCAAGCCACTGAACATAATTGACAGTTAACTAGAGACTCTTTAGCTCTTTTTAGCCCGACCTTTTTGTTTAATTTCACATCAATAAATTCCATAAGTTTTTGAACCTGTTTTGTCTTTTTAATC